>JAAGKN010000004.1_pt1 | contig 222167 bp, 147 predicted proteins | sample 6206371 | NCBI WGS metagenome assembly JAAGKN01 (sample SAMN11533720, study PRJNA540317) | gut metagenome | isolation source: fecal pellets from male and female animal of same cohort | host: Peromyscus leucopus | place: USA:CA | collected 2017 | reverse complement strand
ATACCCTTCTTCATCTCGCCGCCGTACCATGTGTTGATGATAACCTGCTCCCTGCTTGTTGTGTTGAAAGCCACACAGTCTCAGAGTTGAGACCGAGCTCCTTGTAGTTCTCCACCTTGGCCTTTGAAGCGTTGTATACAACGAAGTCGGGTGTGAAGTCGGCGAGCTCCTCAGCGGTAGGACGGATGAACATGTTGGTCACGAAGTGAGCCTGCCATGCCACCTCAACGATGAAGCGCACAGCCATGCGTGTATCCTTGTTGGCACCGCAGAAAGCATCGACCACGTAAAGGTTCTTGTCGCAGAGTTCCTTCTTTGCGATTTCCTTTACCTTTGCCCAAACTTCCTCTGACATCGGGTGGTTGTCGTTCTTGTAACCCTCGGTGGTCCACCATACGGTGTCCTTTGAGTTCTCGTCCATCACGATGTACTTGTCCTTAGGAGAGCGGCCTGTGTAGATGCCGGTCATTACGTTCACGGCGCCGAGTTCGGTGTCCTGACCTACCTCATAGCCCTCAAGACCTGCCTTTGTCTCTTCTTCAAACAACTTCTCATAAGAAGGATTGTGCGCGATTACCGTTGAGCCGGTAATGCCGTACTGTGTCAAATCTAATGTTGCCATTACTTACTGAATTTATTTTTATGAACTAATACTTGTTTCTTCCTGAATAATACGGAACGGCGCAACGCTGTGTTAACGTTAACAGCCAATAGTCCCAATCCGTTGCAAAGTTACGAAAAATATTTTATTCTGCAAGCGGATTGGGTACTTAATAAATGATAAAAGCGGGGATTTGAGTATATTTTCCGCCTTTTTGTAAAGTGAACGTTGCAAAAAACATGACTTTTGTCAGTTATCCCTCCATACATTCTCGCGTGTGATAATTTCCTGACCGGGTGACGCACTGCATTGGCTGAGGTTCTCATGTTACAGCGTGGATATATGCGGCAAGTCCTGTAAGGACGACATATTACAGCCCGGTGCGTAAGCGCCGGGAACCGATAATCTGGCGAAACCGGTATCGGCACCCCGCAGCCGGCAGGCGAGGCGGGCACAGGCCGCCGAGGGGTGAACATTTTTCTTGCCGTCCACGATGTGTTATGTGATGTTATCAACAAGGGTTACCCTTTCCCCCATTACACCCCTCGGCGGCCTGCGCCCGCCTCGCCTGCCGGCTGCGGGGTGCCGATACCGGTCTCGTCCAACCGTTTTTACCCGGCGCTTACGCACCGGGCTGTAATATGTCGTCCTTACAGGACTTACTGCACACACACGACCTGACAGTAAAAATCTCCCACCCTGCAACCTAAAATCTACGACCTTACGACCTAATATCTACAACCAACAATCTCCCCAAAACGCCCGCCGTTTCCGCCCACGTTGCAAAAGGGTGCTGATTACCTTGCAATCAGGTGCAAATCACACTGCAATCAGCACCTGTTTACAAGGTAATCAGCACCCTTTTGCGGAGCGGGCATTTCTTTTTTGCCGGCAAGGATGCGCTATGTGCGTTTTTTTTTGTACTTTTGCACCTGCTTAAACGGATTTTTTCTTATGCGTAACTTCATATTCCTACTGGCCTTTACGGCCATCACCGCCTCCTGCTCACGTCCGGGACACAACGACGGGGGACGCGGAAACAAGGGCGACAGCCCCGCGATGCTGCTGCCGGCATACGACAGTGACCTGTACGACCAGGGCAAGACCGAGGCGTGCTGGGTCTATGCCGTATGCGCCTGCATAGAGAACGAGGCATGGCGGCGCGGCGACAGCGTGAAGTTGTCACGCCAATGGCTGATGAGCAACCTGCTGAAAGAGCAGGCCATGGAACGCTACGATATGCAGAGGCGTGACGGGAAAGAGCCCGCCGACGGAGGGCGCGGCACGCTGTCGATGCGTGGCGTAGGGCCGGAAGCGATACGGCTGATAGACCGGTACGGCCTTGTGCCATGGACGTGCGAGCGGTCACTGATAGCCAACAGCAGGGTGTTGCAGCGCAGGCTGACGCTGCTGGCCGACAATGCGGTGCGGAGCAGGCTGTCAAGGGAGGACTTCAACGACAGGATGCAGCCTCTGCTGCCGGCCTTCACGGTGTCACGCCACCAAAGACTGGCGCACGGCAGCACTGACGGCGAGGAGCAGTCGTTCTACTACCTGTCCATGCGCTATACGCCACGGCAGTTTGCCGAAAGCGTGATGTATTACCAGCAGTGGCGGTGGTACGCATCGGAGGAGACGCACCCGTGGGGTGAGAAGATTGCGCTGGAGGTGGCTGACAACCGCCGTTACCATGAATATGTCAACAAACCCATGCCCGAACTGCTGGCGATGGTAAAGAGGTCGCTGCGCAACGGGCACGCCGTGTATTGGGAGTTCGGGCATGAACGCTCACGCCAAAAGGGCGGAGGAGGGGCAGACTCAAACCACGCCATGGCGATAACGGGCATGAAGGGCGGACGGTTCGTGTGCCTTAACTCCTACGGCAAGAAGTGGGGACGCAACGGATATTGCCTCATCACGGAGAAATATTTTATGGAACACACGTGTAACGTGGGGATAATAGAAGAAGCGGAATGGTAGGAACGATAGTGAACACCTGCTGCATCATAGCGGGTTCGATAGCAGGCAGCATACTGCGCCGCGGCATCAAGGAGAAGTACCGCGAGGCGTTGTTCACGGCTCTCGGCGTATGCACGCTGTTGCTTGGCGCAAACGCCTTTGTGCACAATATGCCCAAGAGCCAGTACCCCGTGCTGTTCATCGTGGCAATGGCAATAGGCTCGGCGGCGGGATGCGCCATGAAGCTGGAGCGTATCAGGGATTTCGGGACAAAGAAAAAAGCGGAACAGCCGGATGACTGTTCCGCCTCTGTCGGCCGGACGGACGCGGAGAAGCCGCGGCTTGCCGACGGACTGACCACGGGGTGCCTGCTCTACTGCATCGGCACGTTCTCCATGCTGGGTCCCGTGATGGCCGCCTTGCAGGAGGACCACACGTATCTCTTCACCAATGCCGCACTCGACCTCGTGTCAGCCACCGTGCTTGCCGCCACATACGGCATAGGAATGGTATGGGCGGCGCCGGTACTGTTCTGCTCGCAGGGGCTGTTCTACCTCATAGCCCGGTGCAGCGCGTCGGCCATATCGCCGGAACTGATGACGGAACTGTCCATCATCGGCGGAATACTGATAGCCGCCTCGGGCATAGACATATTGAAACTGCGCAACTGCCACACGCTGCAAATGCTCCCGGCACTGCTTGTCCCGCCGCTGTTCTTCCTTGTAAAGAGCTTGTTTTAGCCGGGAATGGGGTTGCCGTAACCTTCCTGTTACGGTTAATATGACAAGCCCTGAAAGGGCGGCATATTACAGCGCAGGGTGTAAGCCCTGTGTAACAAGGCACTGCCCGACAACACTATCGGCACCCCGAAGCCGGCAGGCGAGGAGCACAACGTGCGACGAGGGGGAATAATCGCCTGCCATCCACAATGGTGTTTCGGGCTGTCCCCAAGGCATTTCTTTCCCCGTCCTTACACCCCTCGGCGGCCTTTGCCCGCCTCGCCTGCCGGCTTTGGGGTGCCAATACGTTTTATCGCCGAATACAACAAAACCCGGCGCTTACGCACCGGGCTGTAATATATCGCCCTTTCAGGGCTGTCTATATGCCCCAAAACCTACAACCGATAACCTTCAACCATAGAATACATCGCCCTTTCAGGGCTTTGTCTGATTATTGTCCGTTAACTTCATACGATGTAAACCGTATAACTCCCTTTTACTTCCCGTAACTTCCACATTCTGACACGCCGTGCCTATTTCCGCCGTTCAATTGCCGAAGAGCGTCGCCCCGGCGTGTTTCGTGAGTTCGCCGGGCACAAGCCTTGCGCCAATCACGGTGTAGTCGTATGGCACTGTCACCGTTCCGCTGCTCTGAGGTGTCTTCACTGACGGCTCGGAGATAACGTTATCGGCGCTCCACACCCATGCCTCGGCGGAGTTTTGGGAAAACACCTTCTTCACGCCTTGCCCGAAATAGTTGCCCTCGATGAGGAATTCCGAATGGATGCGGGGATTGATGCAGGCCGTGGCATTGCCCTTGCAGTCGTAGTAGTTGTTGAGCATGTGAATCTTACCGTCCCTCCCCATCGGCATACGTGCACGGCAGTTCTCGCCCCAGATGTTGTTGGCGAAGGTGATGTTGAGCCGTCCTTGCGGCTCCCTGTCGTTGCTTCCGACGAGGTTTGTGTTCTGGTGCATATAGGAACGGGCGGTGTAACGGAAGGTACACCAGCTGACAGTGATGAAGTCCGAGGCCTGTCCTATGTCGAAATTACCGTCCATCCCGTCGGTGAAGTCACAGTGATCCACCCATATATTGGTGCAATGAGAAAGGGTAAGGAGGTCGGAACCGCCTATGTCTATTGAGCCGGGACCCGAGAACCGGATGTTGCGGATGATGCAGTTGCGGCATGAGGACATGGCGAGCGCACCCGCCTTGCGGTACGACTCCTTCTGGTCTCCGGTGAGGTTGATGAGTATCTGCCTCGTGTTGAACTCCGCCTGCTCGCGTATCTTCTTGCCGTTCGTCATGGTTCCGCCGCCCCCTGACGTGCTCATGCCGGGCACTCCGGCAGCGTTGAGGGCATCGGTCATCTCCTTGGTGATATGCCATTGCGTCACGAGGTGAGCGCCGTTGACGCCTATTATGGTCTTGTCGGCCAGCCCTTCAAGTTCTATCTTTGACGAAAGCAGGAAGTCCCCCTTCGCCCCGTCGAGTATCACGACAGGGTGGTTTCTCACCGCTTCCTCTATTGACGCTTTCATGTCGCCGCCGTTTGAGGTGAGGGTCACCACGTCACTTACCCCTGTCACGGGGTAGGTATATGCCCCTCCGCCGGTTATTTCATAGACCGCGGCGTTGTCGGTGCGTGAGGAACGGGTGGCGAAACCGAACGGCTTGCCGAGGTCGTAGGCCGACTGGGCTGTGGCACAGAGCGGCAGCAGCGACATGATGAGGATGCGGAGGCGGTGCATGAGGGTCTCCGATGTAAAATGGAAAGGAAGAATTGTCATTTCGTTCAAGTTAGTTTAGCTGTTGGTTTGCTGTCCTCTCCCGGCAGGAAAAGGCGTATTTCCTGCAAAGATAACATTTTTCCCGCAAATCGCCAACGAATTGATTGTTTTTCTTGTAAATCTCCTTTTTTTTGAGTAATTTTGCCGTTTGAAGCGTAACAAGCACATTTTACACCTTATATATAATATGGATTGGAATGAAGAAACGGAACGACGCGTGAGGAAAGGCGTGGAGTTTTTCAAGCAAGGTTATAACTGTTCCCAATCGGTAACGCTGGCTTTTGCCGATTGGTACGATGTGCCCGAAGGACTGATGGCACGCATTTCCGCCTCGTTCGGCGGGGGTATAGGGCGCATGAGGGAGACTTGCGGCACGGCATCGGGAATGTTTATGCTGGCAGGACTTGAAGTTGCAAGCGAGAAAGCGGATAAAGTGGTGAAGGCCAAGAACTATGAGGTGGTGCAAAGACTGGCCGCCGACTTCAAGAAAGAGACCGGAAGCATCATCTGCCGCGACCTGCTGAAAGGGTATGTAAGGGATATTAACACCAATCCCACGCCCGAAGAACGGACGGATGAGTACTACAAGAAACGGCCATGTGTACGCATGGTGGAGCTCGCCATACGCATATACATGAATTATCTGCGCGAAAAGGCGGCGGAAAAATAACGCATACGCGGCCTTTGCAGCTCATCTTTCACGAAAAACTTGACACAAACTAACAAAATGACAGCAACAGAGCCACTTTTCTTTCATAACGCTTTGCTGTTTCATGACAAATGTGTAATTTTGCATAAGCAAACAGAACAGGGGATAACGGATTACATATCATAACGCTTCACATTGAATATTTAATTACAAAACAAGGAATAACAATTATGGCAGAAGAATTGGACATTAAGGAGTTGGAACAGGTTGTGGTTCGCTTCTCCGGTGACTCCGGCGACGGAATGCAGCTTGCCGGCAACATCTTCTCCACGGTATCCGCTACCGTGGGCAACAGTATCTCCACTTTTCCGGACTATCCGGCAGACATACGTGCCCCGCAAGGCTCGCTGACCGGCGTGTCAGGATTTCAGGTTCACATAGGTGCCGGACAGGTATTCACACCGGGTGACCAGTGTGACGTGCTCGTCGCAATGAACGCTGCCGCACTGAAGACGCAGTATAAGTATGCGAAGCCGCAGGCTACCATCATCATCGACACCGACTCTTTCCAGCAGTCTGACCTTGACAAGGCGCAATTCCAGACCGCGGACTACCTCGGAGAGATGGGCATAAACCCCGACCGCGTGATACAATGTCCTATCACACAGATGGTGAAAGACGCCCTGTCAGACAGCGGAATGGACAACAAGGCGATGCTGAAATGCCGTAATATGTTTGCGCTCGGACTCGTTTGCTGGCTGTTCAGCCGTGACCTGAACCTCGTCTTCAACTTCCTTAGAGAGAAGTTCGCCAAGAAACCCGGAGTGGCGGAGGCCAACATAAAGGTTATACAGGCCGGCTACGACTACGGACACAACACTCATTCATCGGCAACCAACGTATATCGCATAGAGTCAAAGACCAAGACGCCTGGCAGATACATGGACATCACGGGCAACAAGGCCACCGCTTACGGTTTCATCGCCGCCGCCGAGAAGGCCGGACTGAAGCTGTATCTCGGCTCTTACCCCATCACTCCGGCGACAGACGTGCTGCATGAGCTGTCAAAACACAAGTCACTCGGCGTGACAACAGTGCAGTGTGAGGACGAGATAGCGGGCTGCGCGTCTTCCGTAGGCGCCGCTTTCGCCGGCGCACTTGCCGTCACATCAACCTCCGGACCGGGCATCTGCCTGAAATCAGAGGCCATGAACCTCGCCGTGATAATGGAGCTTCCGCTCGTCGTTCTCGACGTACAGCGCGGCGGACCGGCCACCGGCCTGCCCACAAAGTCAGAGCAGACGGACCTTCTTCAGGTGCTCTTCGGCCGTAACGGCGAGTCACCCATGCCGGTACTTGCCGCCACCAGCCCCACGGACTGCTTCGACGCGGCCTATCAGGCGTCAAAGATCGCACTGGAACACATGACTCCCGTGGTGCTGCTGACAGACGCTTTCGTCGCAAACGGCTCCGGCGCGTTCCGTCTTCCGGACATAAACAAGATGGATTCCATCAATCCTCCATACGTTCCTGAGGAGCTTAAAGGCACATGGACACCGTATATGCGTGCGGAGAACGGCACACGTTACTGGGCCATCCCCGGCCGTGAGGGCTTCCAGCACATCCTCGGCGGACTGGAGAAGGACGACAAGACCGGCGCAATCTCAACCGCTCCGGAGAACCATGACCTCATGACACGCAAGCGTCAGGCAAAGATTGACAACATAGAAGTACCTGATCTCGAGGTAATCGGTGACGTTGACGACGCAGACTTGCTCATAGTAGGCTTCGGAGGCACATACGGTCACCTCCGTGCGGCAATGGAAGAGATGCGCACACAGGGCAAGAAGGTTGCGCAGGCGCACTTCAAGTTCATCAACCCGCTGCCCAAGAACACGGCAGAGGTATTGAAGAAATATCCGAAGGTGGTCGTTGCCGAGCAGAATATGGGTCAGCTTGCGGCGTTCCTCCGCATGAAGGTTGACGGATTCGTGCCCGCACAGTTCAACCAAGTGAAGGGTCAGCCGTTCGTAGTAAACGAACTTGTAGCGGCATTCAGCAAACTATAACAGCCCCCACCCCAACCCTCCCCACAGGGGGAGGGAGGTGTTACCAACGAATCCTCAAACGCACTGCGCCGGAACATCACCCGGACGGCAGGACGGCAAGAACCCGATTACACCACTATGTTCGACTATGAAACGGCTGATCCATACGCCTACTCCATGTTAAAGCAATTCGCCGCACACAACAGGAAGTTCCCCACAGAAGCGGAACACATAATGTGGCAGATGCTAAGGAGCAGCCAACTGGGTCTGCCTTTCAAACGACAACATATAATAGGAGAGTACATAGCAGACTTTGTATGCCTTCCCGCCAACCTTGTAATAGAGATAGACGGAGGCTATCATGACCAGCCGGAACAACAACTTAGTGACGGACAACGCACGGAATGGCTGGAAGCGCATGGCTTCACGGTGCTAAGGTTCAGCAACGAAGAGGTAATCGGCGACACCGACAGGGTGCTTCAAGATATTGAACAATATCTGAACATTAAGTAAAAACAACAAAAAGACGAAAAAATATGGCAAATAACACTAATATTATCTCCCCCTCGGGGGAGAACAAGTGGGGGGCTTCAGATTATAAGAAAGGCCAGCCACGCTGGTGTCCGGGATGTGGTGACCACTTCTTCCTCGCTTCATTACACAAGGCTATGGCCGAGATCGGCGTAGAGCCATGGAACACCGCCGTCATCTCCGGCATCGGCTGCTCCAGCCGCCTGCCACACTATATGGCCACCTACGGCATGAACACCATACACGGCCGCGCCGCCGCCATCGCAACAGGCGCGAAGGTGACAAACCCGCAGCTCACGGTATGGCAGGTAAGTGGTGACGGTGACGGTCTCGCCATCGGCGGAAACCACTTCATACACGCCAACCGCCGCAACATAAACCTCAACATGATTCTGCTCAACAACCGCATCTACGGTCTGACAAAGGGCCAGTACTCCCCTACCTCACCGCGCGGCTTCGTCAGCAAGTCATCACCTTACGGCACGGTGGAAGACCCGTTCCGTCCGGCGGAGCTGTGCTTCGGCGCACGGGGACATTTCTTCGCACGCACCGTAGCCACTGACGGCCCGCACACCGTGGAGGTGCTGAAAGCGGCAAACGCACACAAGGGCGCAAGCGTGGTAGAGGTATTGCAGAACTGCGTGATATTCAACAACGGCTGCCACGACGCAGTGTATAACAAGGCCGGCCGTGCCGAGAACGCCATATACGTTGAACACGGCAAGCCGCTGATATTCGGCAAGGACCGCGAATACGGCCTCATGCAGGAGGGTTTCGGCCTGAAAGTGGTAAAGCTGGGAGAGAACGGCATCACGGAAAAGGACATCCTCGTGCATGACGCGCACTGCCTTGACAACACTTTGCAGCTGAAACTGGCCTTGATGGGCAACGGTGACGGCTTCCCGGTGGCTCTCGGAGTAATCCGTGACGTGGAGGCACCGACATACGACGATGCCGTAACGGCGCAGATAGAGGAGGTGAAGGCCGCGAAGAAGTACCACAACTTCACCGAACTCCTTGAGACCAACGACATCTGGGAGGTAAAGTAAACAACAGCAAGCACACATAATCAAGAAAGAGGCAAGTAACTGTAATGGGTACTTGCCTCTTTTTGTTTGTATAATGCTATCTGTCAGCCCGGTACAGGCGGCATAGTACAGGATAGGGCATATCGGGGAAATCAGCATCTGACATTGTAGGGACGCACCTTGGTGCGTCCGTGGATACGAGGGTGACGATGATTCGGACGCACCAAGGTACGTCCCTACAAAGAGGCGCAACCAAATCGGTATATGATATGCGTCAAAGACCGGGAAGACACCATACCCAGTATTACGTCTCTCGTACCAGGCTGATTTCCCGTCTATTACAAAAGTCTTTGTAAAAGGGTGCTGATTACATTGCAAAAGAGGCCTGATTACCGTGTAATCAGCGGCAGATTGCAGCGTAATCAGCACCCTTTTGCAAAGGCCATGCAGGCAACCCGCAACATGACCACTGCATCTGCCCGACTTGTAGAGACGATGAACCTCATCGTCTCAATAATAAAAGCGACATAATGCGGATGAGGGGACGATGTAATACATCGTCTCTACAACGGCGGCAATAAAGCAGGCACGGCAGAATGGTCATGTGGAAACAACACGGAAAAATGCTGTCTTACAACCAACAAACGGAAAAATAGAACAAAAATGTAATGTTTTAATCATATTTGCGGAAAACTTTGCGGTAATACGGAATAGTTTTCGTACCTTTGCAGAAGAATAATCCATACACAAAGAAAATGATAAAGAATCTGCACAAGGCGGCCATCATAGCCGGGGAGCGTGAGGTAAGCTACGACGAGATGTTCGGGCGCATCAACCTTTTCGCCCGGCACACTCCGAAGGAGAGGGGCAGCAAGACCGTAATACTCAGCGAGAACAGGGAGGGATGGATTTACGCCTTCTTCTCTATATGGCAGAACCGGGGCATCGCCGTGCCGGTAGATGCCTCGTCAACGGTGCATGACGTGGCCTACATACTCCGCGACTGCACGCCGGCCTGCATCTGGGCTTCAAAGGAAAGGGAGGAAGTGGCGCGGCAGGCGGTAGAGGAAGCCGGTGTCACGACAGACATCCTTCTGATTGACGACTACGAGCTGGCACCGTCAAAGGACGAAAAGGAGTGGTGCGGCACGGACAACATGAAGGAGATGGGTGACGAGTGCGCCATGATAATATACACGTCCGGCACCACAGGTTCGCCGAAAGGCGTGATGTTGTCATACAACAACATGATGGCGAACATACGCAGCGTGGCCGACGTGGTGCCCATATTCACGGAGGACAGGCGCGTGATGATACTGTTGCCGCTGCATCATGTGCTGCCGCTGATGGGCACCGTGGTGGGTCCCATGACCCGCGGCGGAGGTGTGGCGATATGTCCTTCGATGTCAGGGCCTGACATTATGGACACGCTGTGCCGCGGAAAGGTGGCCATGTTCATAGGTGTGCCGAGGCTGTGGCAGACGCTTTACGCGGGAATAAAGAAGAAGATAGACGCGAATTTCATGACGCGGACGCTGTTCAACGTTTGCAGTGCCGTAGGCAGCCGCCGGCTGTCACGCTTCGTGTTCAAGTCCATCCACAAGAAGATGGGCGGACATCTGGACTATCTTGTCAGCGGCGGCGCGGCTCTCGACGCGGAAATAGGACGCGGACTGCGGACGCTGGGACTGGATGTGCTGGAGGGTTACGGCATGACCGAGACGGCGCCGATAATCACTTTCACCCGTCCGGACGACATAATACCGGGCTGTGTGGGGCTGCCCATGCCGTCCGTGGAGTGCAAGATAGTCAACGGCGAGCTGTGCGCGAAAGGGCCTAACGTGATGCTGGGCTACTACAACCGCCCGGAGGAGACGGCGGCGGTGATAGACAAGGACGGTTTCCTGCACACGGGTGACCTCGCCCGCTTTGACGAAAAGGGACGCGTTTACATCACGGGACGCTCAAAGGAGATAATAGTGTTGTCCAACGGAAAGAACGTCCAGCCAAGCGAGATAGAGTACAAGATAGAGAAATATGACGGCAAGGTGAAGGAAGCGGCCGTGGTGCAGCACGGGGATATGCTGCGGTGCATCATCGTCCCGCAGGAGGAATGGGCGCGGAGCCTGTCGGACAAGGAGGTGGAAGAGGCGTTGAAACGTGAGGTTATAGAGCCGTATAACCTGACCGTAAGCAACTACAAGAAGCTGATGAGCGTCTTTGTATATCGCGGTGAACTGCCGAGAACGAAGCTGGACAAGCTGCAAAGGTTCAAACTGAAAGAGCTGTGCGAGCGGAAACAGGATGCGGACGGCATGGAGACGGAGGTGCAGGGCACGGAAGAACTGACGGAGGAGTTCTGCATTCTGAGGGATTACATAGAGGAAGAGAAGAAGGTTCTGGTAAAGCCGGGACATCATCTGGAGACGGACCTGGCCTTTGACTCGCTGGATATGGTGGGCTTGCAGGGCTTTATAGAGCAGACATTCGGCATCACCATCAACGCCGACGCCATGGCATCGTTCCGCAACGTGCAGGAGATAGCCGACCGCATAGCGGCGTCATCCACCCGGAAAGAGCCTGAACGTGCGGACAGGCCAAGGCTGCTGAGCGAGAGCACAGAGCCGCTGGAGCTGCCGGTGGCGGGCTTGTCACACCGTTTCTGCGCAAAGGCGTTCAAGGCGTTCTTCACCGTTTACAACCGTCTTGGCATACACGGAGCGGAGAACATACCGTCGGACGGGCAGTTCATAATGGCCGCCAACCACCAGAGTTACATGGACGGGGCGATTGTTATGGCGGGAGTGCCGTGGAAGGTGATTGACAACTGCTATTTTTACGCTACGGAAGAGCACGTGAACAACTCTGCACTGCGCGCTCTTGCACGCCGGCATAACATCATATTGATGGAGCGCCGCAACCTGAAAAACTCTATCCTGAAACTGGCGGAGGTGCTGAAAATGGGCAAGAGCATCGTGATTTTCCCGGAGGGTACACGCTCACGCAACGGCGGCATGACGGGTTTCAAAAAGACTTTCGCCATATTGAGCAAGGAATTGGGCGTGCCGGTGCTGCCGGTTTGCATCAAAGGGGCTTACGATGCGCTGCCTCGTGGCACGCATTTCTATAAGCCTGCAAAGATAACCGTTGAATATCTGCCCCTGATGTCGCCCGAAGCCAACGAGGATGAGACGCTGTTCGCGGAACGGGTGAGGGAGGCTATCGGGGCGAAAGCGGAGTGATAGCGCCGGAAAACAAACTAATCGAGGCCATGCAATGATTGCACGGCCTCGATTGGTTTACAGTCTTTGTGTCTATTCTAAATAGTCTTTTTAGTCAAACTATATGCTTAACAAGAAATCCCCCTTTATCACTTCACCGACACGGCACGTGCTTTCCCGCCGTTGACACCCTTCACTATGTTGATGCCGGGGCGCAACGCAGACTGGCGAATGCCGTTGGTGCCGTAGATTTCCACCTCTGAAGCGGCGGCATTAGCGGCCGCTTCACTGACTGCAGTGGGGGATGCAACAATGATTTTGCCTGTATATGTACCGTCTTGTGAGACTATCTTGCCCAGACAGGACAGCTCTACCTGCTCCAGCCTTACCTCATAATTGCCATAGGCCAAGGTCTCTGCCGCTTCCAATGTGACGTTGAATATCTCGCCTTCATGGCCAACCAATGCTCCATACGACTTGGTGTTAAGGACAGACGCACGGTATTCGCCGTCAGGATGAGGGCCTGAAACCCTCAGACTATGTGAGTCGTCACGCCCGGCATTCATTGCATATACCCGGTCGCCCCCATCGTTCCGGGCTATGCTGAAGCCTTCCGGAAGATGGAAATGTAAGCCCACGGCCTCGACATCCGCACTGTTTTTCAACTGGAAAGAAAGCACAAACTGCCGGCCGGGATTGGCTGTCGCATCGGAAGTGTATATGCTGTTGTCGGGAATCTCCGCAATGTTTTGCGCCAATGTCGGAACAATGCCCGACAGCATTGTAGCCAAGGTGAAAATAAACTTCTTCATATCTTGTAGGTTAGGAGTATAAAACCAACCGTCATTCCCTGCTGTTTACGGACATGGCTGACGGTGATTATCGTGTAGGTTGTATCTTTCTAAGAAACAAAAGGGATATATGTGAAGAACAATTCCTCACATATACCCCTATATGCGTATCTATATCATGCCGGCAAACGAACCAAGTCGGGCACATTATGCCGGCCTGTCATCTGCTGTTACTCAGCCTTTTCCAGTCTGTTTTCTATCTTGCGGCCCATGGTAATGTACGCTACCGGAGCGGCGATGAAGATAGATGACAATGTGCCGAATATGACACCGAGTATCATTGCGAATGCAAATGAACGGATGCTGTCACCACCGAACAGGAAAATCGTAAGCAACACGAGGAGCGTTGAAGACGAGGTGTTGATGGTACGGGCAAGTGTCTGGTTGATGGAAACGTTGAATGTAGTCTGGAAATCCCACTTCGGATGGAGCGCAAGGTTCTCACGTATGCGGTCGAAGACTATCACCTTATCGTTGATTGAGTAACCTATCACTGTCAATATGGCGCCGATGAAGGTCTGGTCTATCTCCAGTGACATAGGCAACCAGCCCCAACAGATGGAGTATATGCCAAGCACAATAAGCGTATCAACAGCCAAGGCACATGTGGAACCTACCGAGAACGCCACATTGCGGAAGCGTATCATGATATAAATGAATATTGCCACCAGCGCGAGAAGCACGCTGTAAATGGCTCCGAACGTTATGTCCTTGGCGACAGAAGGCCCTACCTTGGTTGAAGAGATGATGGAGCCACCCTCGCGTATGTCCGGGTTCTTGAAGGCCGTAACGTCCTTCTGGTTCACAAGACCTGCCTTCTTGAGAGAGTTGTAGAGTATTGTCTCCGCCTCATCATCAACAGCCGGGTCGTTGGACTCTATCTTGTAGTTGGTCGATACACGTATGGTTTTGTTGTCAGTACCCAGTGCCAGCGCTGTGGTTGTGGCCTCGGGGAATGCCTGTCCCAACACGATACGCACTTCCTCTGGCTGTACCGGCTTCTCGAACGCAACCACATAGTTGCGGCCTCCGGTGAAGTCGATGCTCTTGGAGAGCCCGCGGGTGATGAAACTTGCAATGAATATTACGATGAGAATGCCGACAATGGTGAACGTCTTGCGGTACATTGACATGAACTTGATGTCGGTGTTCTGCAACATATTGCGCGAGAAGCGTGTGGTGAAGTTCTGGTTCATCCACTTGTCCTTGGCTATACGGTTCTCATAGACGAGGCGTGTAAGGAACACTGCGGTGAAGAATGAGCAGATGATGCCTATAATCCACGTTGTGGCGAAGCCTCGTATCGGGCCTGTACCGAATGTATAAAGTATGACACCGGTTATGATTGACGTGAGGTTTGAGTCGAATATGGCCGAGAAAGCGTTGCTGTAACCGGCCGCAAGTGCCTGTTTCAATCCCAAGCCGCGCTTCTGTTCCTCCTTTATACGTTCATAGATAAGCACGTTGGCATCCACCGCCGTACCCAATGACAGCACCATACCGGCGATACCGGACATGGTAAGGGCCGCCTGGAACGATGTAAGAATACCTACCGTGAAGAAGATATTGACGATAAGGGCGAGGTTAGCCATCATGCCGGGGATAAGGTCATACATGACAATCATGTAGATCATGAGCAGGACGAAGGCGATAACGAAGGATATAATGCCCTGTTGTATGGACTGAGCGCCAAGCGTCGGGCCTACGACCTCTTCCTGTACGATGCGTGCAGGAGCCGGCATACGTCCGGACTTGAGGGTATTCGCAAGGTCTTTGGTGTCCTCAATGGTGAAGTTACCGGTTATCTGTGAGTTGCCGCCGCTTATCTCTCCGTTCACGCGTGGCGCCGAATATACCACTCCGTCAAGCACAATGGCTATGGCCTTGCCCACATTCTGCTTTGTCAGCTGCGCCCAAAGACGTGCGCCCCTGTTGTTCATTGACATGGAGACACATGGGTTGCCGAACTGGTCGAACTCGTCTTTCGCGTCAACAATCACGTCACCCTCCAGCGGAGCGCGGCCTGATGCGGATGAAACTTTAAGTGCATGGAGCTCAAAGATGTTCTTCGTGCCCTCTACTGCCTTTGCGCTCCAAAGCAGCTTGATGTCAGACGGTATCACCTTTGCGGCGTCTTCACCATATATAAGTTTGTTGATTTCAGCGGTATCGCGCTCGTGAGCGTAGCCGACTGTTGACAGGCTCTGTCCCTGTACGGTCTGCAGTATGGCGAGCAACGGATGCTGTTTCTTTGCCTGTGCTATCTGCGCCTCGTTGTCCTTGGCAGCAGCCTTGGCGGCATCAGCGGTCTCGTTCTTTGTGTCTTTAAGCTCAAACTTCGGAGCAGCCTCCTTCTTTGCTGTGTCAGCGGCGGCGTTCTCCACAGCAGCCTCGGCGTTTACGTCAGCCTTTGCGGTGTCTGCCTTAGCCTCCTCAGCACCGGAACCGTTGTTGGCCAGACGTGAGTCGAGCTGTGCAAGGTACGGAAGAACGTCCGAAGCGTTGTATGTCTCCCAAAATTCGAGGTTCGCGGAGCCTTGGAGGAGCTTGCGTACACGCTCCGGTTCACGCACGCCCGGCATCTCAACCATAAGTCTTCCTTCCTGGCCTTCAAGTTTCTGGATGTTAGGCTGTACCACACCGAACTTGTCGATACGGTTTCTTACGACGTTATATGAGTTGTCTATGGCCGACTGTACCTCCGCACGCAGTGCCTCTTCCACTTCCTTGTCGGTGCTCTGTGTGGTCACTTTGCCTTTAAGCTGCTGTGTCGCGAAAATCTCAGCGAGGCGATGTCCCGGCGCGTTAGTCTGGTAAGCCTTGATAAATAGTGATATAAAGTCAGACTGACTGGTCTCCTCCGCCTTCTTGGCCTCCTTCATTGATTTCACGAAAGCCGCGTCTGTCTTGTGGTCCGCGAGCACTTCCACCACGTCCGGCACAGAGATTTCAAGAATGACATTCATGCCTCCCTTGAGGTCAAGGCCCAATCCTATCTGCGTTTCCTGACATTTCTGGTAGGAATACACGCCAAGGTACTTCACGGAGTCCTTGTAGTTCTGCGCAGCAATAGGGTCGCTAATCTTGGCGGCCTGAGCGTCATAGTAACTCGTGGCGACCGAGAACGACAAATAGAAGATGCTTGCAAGCGTCAACAGAATGGCGGTTACAATTACAATTCCTTTGTTTTGCATTTTTGTTTAAGTTGTTTTTATTTGTTTTTTATTTTATCTTTATCGGATGCCCCGCCGCCCAAGCCGTGTGCATGGCTTGTCACTGTGGGCTTGTTCAGGCTTTCCGTATGCCTCAAACCACGTGTTGAAGGAACGCAATCCGGGCATACGAACACATAGAATGCGTGCAAAGTTACTAAAAATCTGTGAAAGAACGAAATATAAATACGACAAACTTGCATTTTTCTGTGAAAAAAATCAACATATTCATATAATATGGTGGTAATACAGCCGATTTTCTTCCGTCGCGGTGTTTGCGGCAAAGAAAAAGTGCCCTGCTGTCATATATTGACAACAGGGCACCGGTATTTTAAGTGGATTTTTTACTTTTTAAGACTAACGCCCCGCCGGAGCCTTAGCTTTTCGTGCTTTTTTAGCTGGCGTGATGGCCGTTCTTCAATGAAGAGAGTCCACAAACTGCTGAAACTACTACCATTGCGAGCATAAGCACTGTTGCAAAATTTGTTAACATCATAACTTTTTCCTTTCTCTGTTTTTTAGCGGAACTGCTTGACATCACTGCTTTACAGCCCCTTTGTTAAACTTGTTATCCTTTCTAATCTTTTTGTCCTTTTCCCCTCTTTTTCAGGGGTTCTTTCTGTTTTCTGATGCAAAGATAGACATAATTGTGTGCGCACACAATTATTTTTCCCTATTTTTTTCATTTTGCCACGTTTACTTGATAATAGTCAAAGCAAAGTCCCCGGAATGCGTATCCGCAGCAATAACCGGAAGGATTTTATCATATACCGAAGCCATGGACGGGGAAACGTAACACACGCCTAACCGTTTATAACACAGAGTGTTGCACAAAGACACGGTTTCCCGTGATTTCTTCCATTGTAAAAGGGTGCTGATTACACTACAATCAGCACCTGTTTGCAATGTAATCAGCACCCTTTTACGGTGTAATCAGCACCTGTTTGTCTTGCGCAATGGCGGGGACGAAAAAAGAGGAAGCCTCCGCACTGACTGCGAAGGCTTCCTCTTATAGTTACCTTATCCGGTAAAATCATGTCATATTACTACACCTTGATTTCCACCTCTACGCCTGAAGGCAGGTCGAGCTTCATCAAAGCGTCGATGGTTCTGGTCGTAGAACTGTAAATGTCAATCAGACGCTTGTAGTCTGACAGCTGGAACTGCTCACGGCTCTTCTTGTTAACGAAGGTAGAGCGGTTTACCGTGTAGATGCGCTTGCGTGTGGGAAGAGGTATAGGACCGCTGACAATAGCGTCGGTAGCCTTCACCGCCTTCACAATCTTCTCTGCTGACTTATCTACGAGAGTGTGGTCGTAAGACTTCAGCTTGATACGAATTTTCTGACTCATGTGTTCTTGTTTTAATTAATAATGATGTGTATTTTGAAAGAGGCAGGAAGTCCGTAAAGAGTCATTTACTCACGGACTCCCAAAACTCTTGCATTCATTTATACGAGATCAGCGCGACCGTTGGACTCCTCAAGGATAGCCTTGGCGATAGAGCTTGATACCGGCTCGTGGTGATCATACTCCATAGAAGAAGTGGCACGGCCTGAAGTGATGGTACGGAGAGCCGTCACGTAACCGAACATCTCGGCCAACGGCACCATAGCCTTCACGATGCGTGCACCGCTGCGGGCCTCTTCCATGCCCTGTACCATGCCACGACGCTTGTTGAGGTCACCGATCACGTCACCCATGTTCTCCTCGGGAGTAACAACCTCTACCTTCATGATAGGCTCCATGAGAACCGGACCTGCCTTAGGACAAGCGTTCTTGAAGGCGTTGCGGGCAGCAAGCTCGAATGACAACTGGTCAGAGTCAACCGGGTGGAAGCTACCGTCAATAAGCGTAACCTTCAAGCCTGTCACAGGATAACCGCCGAGAACACCGCTCTTCAGGCAATCTTGGAAGCCCTTTTCCACTGCCGGGATAAACTCCTTAGGCACGTTACCGCCCTTAACCTCGTTGATAAACTGAAGGTCACCATCCTTGTAATCCTCGTCCTTAGGACCAACATTGACAATGATGTCGGCGAACTTACCACGACCACCGGACTGCTTCTTATAGACCTCACGGAGGTTAACCTCGCGTGTGATAGCCTCCTTGTAGTTAACCTGCGGCTTACCCTGGTTACATTCTACCTTGAACTCACGCTTCAGACGGTCGATGATGATATCGAGGTGAAGCTCACCCATACCGGAGATGACAGTCTGACCGGACTGCTCGTCGGTGCGGACGGTGAACGTCGGGTCCTCTTCGGCGAGCTTGGCAAGGCCGTTATCCAGCTTCGCGATGTCCGCCTGTGACTTCGGCTCGACTGCGATTGAAATCACAGTGTCAGGGAATGTCATTGACTCAAGGACGATAGGATGCTCCTCGTCACACAGAGTGTCGCCGGTGCGAATATCCTTGAAGCCTACGCCTGAGCCTATATCACCTGCCGCGATAACCTCAACCGGGTTCTGTTTGTTAGAGTGCATCTGGAACAAACGGCTCACACGCTCCTTCTTTCCGGAGCGGGGGTTATAGACGTATGAACCTGCCTCCACCTTACCTGAATATACACGGAAGAACACAAGACGGCCGACGTACGGGTCAGTAGCAATCTTGAACGCAAGAGCCGATGTCGGTTCGTTCTCTGACGGCTTACGGTCCTCTTCCTCCTCTGTATCGGGGTTGGTGCCGACAATGTTCTCTGTATCCATCGGTGAGGGCAGAAGTGCGCACACATAGTCAAGCATTGTCTGCACGCCCTTGTTCTTAAAGGAAGAGCCGCAGAGCATAGGCACACACTGAAGAGCAAGGGTTCCCTTACGTACAGCGGCTATAATCTCCTCCTCCGTGATGGTGGAAGGATCGTCAAAGTACTTCTCCATGAGTGCTTCATCGAACTCGGCAGCAGACTCAAGGAGCTTGTCGCGCCATTCGTTGCACTCGTCTATCATGTCGGCCGGTATGTCCTCGATGTCGTAGTCGGCGCCCATTGTCTCGTCATGCCAGAAGATTGCCTTCATCTTAACGAGGTCAACGAGACCCTTGAAGTTCTCTTCCGCGCCGATAGGGCAGCAGAGGCTGATAGGATTAGCACCGAGAACCTCCTTCATTTGCTTAACCACGTCATAGTAGTTAGCGCCTGAACGGTCCATCTTGTTTACGTAGCCGATACGCGGAACGTTATACTTGTCAGCCTGACGCCATACGGTTTCAGACTGCGGTTCAACGCCGCCGACAGCGCAATATGTAGCCACCGCACCGTCAAGCACGCGCAGTGAGCGCTCCACCTCGGCGGTGAAGTCAACGTGTCCCGGGGTATCTATAAGGTTAATCTTGTACTGATTGCCGAGATAGTTCCAGAAACAAGTTGTCGCAGCGGACGTGATGGTGATACCACGCTCCTGCTCCTGCGCCATCCAGTCCATGGTAGCGCTGCCGTCGTGGGTCTCACCGATCTTGTGAGTCTTACCTGTGTAGAACAGGATACGCTCGGAAGTAGTTGTCTTACCGGCATCGATGTGAGCCATGATACCGATATTACGTGTCAAATGCAAGTCGTGCTTAGCCATTTCTTTATTCCTCCTTACTTAACGATAATTAGAAACGGAAATGTGCGAACGCACGGTTAGCCTCTGCCATACGGTGCATATCCTCCTTACGCTTGAACGCGCCGCCCTGGTTGTTGTAGGCGTCCATTATCTCTGCGGCGAGTTTGTCGGCCATGCCCTTGCCGCCGCGCTTGCGTGCGAAAGCTATAAGGTTCTTCATGGACACTGACTCCTTACGGTCGGGACGGATTTCGGTAGGCACCTGGAATGTAGCTCCACCGATACGGCGGCTCTTCACCTCCACGTGCGGAGTGATGTTGTCAAGAGCCTGCTTCCATATCTCGAGGGCAGACTTCTCTTCGTTCTGCATCTTCTGACCCACCGTGTTCAGCGCAGCATAGAAAATTTCATAGGACGTGTTCTTTTTGCCATCATACATGAGATGGTTAACGAACTTAGACACCTTTGTGTCATTGTAAACGGGATCCGGCAGGATCACGCGCTTCTTTGGTTTTGCTTTTCTCATTTTACTTTTCAATAATCTTGCTGAGGTTGCCTTGTCTTTCTGTGTCTTCAACGCCCACACCTGGGCATTTACTCAACCTTCCGTCTTAACAATCAGCAAAACGTTACTTTGTTTTCTACTCTGTTTCCTTTTGTGTTTTAGGGCTTACTTCTTCGCAGCCTTAGGACGCTTGGCTCCATACTTTGAGCGACGCTGTGTACGGCTTGCCACGCCTGCGGTATCAAGTGTACCGCGAACGATGTGGTAACGCACACCCGGAAGGTCCTTCACACGACCGCCGCGGACGAGCACGATAGAGTGCTCCTGCAAGTTGTGTCCCTCTCCCGGGATGTAGGAGTTGACCTCCTTTGAGTTTGTCAGACGTACACGGGCTACCTTACGCATAGCCGAATTAGGCTTCTTAGGGGTAGTTGTATAAACACGCACGCACACTCCGCGACGCTGTGGACATGAGTCCAGAGCCGGAGACTTGCTGGTGTCAACAAGTACCTTCCTGCCTTTTCTTACCAATTGTTGAATTGTAGGCATTTTGTTTTTTGTTTTTAATTTATATATTTATTTTATTTGTTTTCAGCGTTTTAAGCCGTCCACGCCACGAACGGCAAGGGCATTTTTAGCCTTTCGAGGTGCAAAGGTACAACTTTTTCTTGAATTTGCCTAACTTACGCGTGCATAATCACACGCCCCTATTACCTTTTTAATGTTATTTAACTACTCTTCCGTTATTTTATCTGTACGTAATATATGTTTAATCCGCACCTTATTATTATATATAGGCGTGAAAAGCGTCGGCAAGGGGGTGTCAATGCAACGTCAAAACACATTTCCCCCTATCGTCATGAAATACAAGCCGTTACACATTTCAGTCTTGTCACCGTTGTAAAAGGGTGCTGATTACACTGTGAAAGAGTGCTGATTACAGTGTAATCAGCACCTGATTGCAACGTAATCAGCACCCGATTGTTTTAAGACCTCACACACGCATGTAGAGACGATGTACCACATCGTCTCAGTGCCGGCACATGGCAATCACCGTAAAGGCAAAGGGGATTGAGACGATGAGGTTCATCGTCTCTACAAATTCCGCTCATGTATCGGTTTTTATGCAATTCAAAACAATGCAAAAGCCCTGAAAGGGCGTAATAACACAGCACAGGGCTAACACCCCGCACTGCATTATTCCGCCCTTTCAGGGTTTCTACGCTGCAAAAAGAGCACGGCTCTACGCTTCAAACGCTCCGCATGACGGTGTCAAGGCACAAAAAACACCGCAAGTTTTTGCCCGTATAAGAAAAAAAACGTACCTTTGCAACATTATAACCTACTAACATCCAACTGACAAACGAAAACCGGAAATAACAGATGAACATATCGAAAGCATTGGCGGCAGCCGCCTGCCTTGCCATAACCGCCACCATATCCGCCGCCTCATACACGCGGAAAGGCAGTTTCATAACCGTCAATCCCCGCGAGGGAGCGGCACGCGCGGTGCGCATTCAGGTGATAAGCGACAACATAATCCGCGTGGAGCAGACCCCGGAAGCCGTCATACCGGCCAAAAGGCGCAGCCTCGTGGTGGTACCGCAGAAGGCTTACGGCAACTTCACCGTGGGCGAAGACGACAGCCTTGTATATGTGAAAGCGCCGCGGATACAGTGCCACGCCAACAAGATAACGGGCAAGGTGACCATGACCGACGGCAAGGGGAAGACGCTTTTAAGCGAACACGCCAAGTCGTTCACACCCTTCCTGAGCAACCAGACGGAACTTCCGGCGGGCTATAAGCCATCCGCTCCGGGCGAGATAAACTGGGGAAAGAAGTCCGGCCTCAACATCATCTCCCCCGAAGACCGCAGCGGTTACACATGGAACGTGTCCTTTGACCCGGCCGACGACAACGAGGCCATCTACGGACTGGGGCAGCACCAGAGCGAGGAAATGAACTACAAGGGCAGGGACGAGGAACTGTTCCAGTACAACACCAAGGTCAGCGTCCCCTTCGTCATGAGCACCGCGGGCTACGGTCTGCTGTGGGACAGTTACAGCCTCGGCCGCTGGGGCAACCCCAACGGCTACCGCCAGCTGGGCGATGTGTTTGACATATATAATAAGGAACGCGTGAAAGGCTCGCTGACCGGCACATATACCAACGCCAAAGGCTACCAGCTGGTGCGGCAGGAGGACTCGCTGTACTATGAAAACTCACAGGAGACGCCGAGACTGCCAAAGGGTTTCGCCCTCAACGGCAGTCATGTGACATACGAAGGGTATCTCTGCGCACCGCAGTCCGACAGCTACCGCTTCATACTCTACTACGCCGGCTACGTGAAAGTGTATATCGACGGCCACCTCGTAGTGCCCGAACGCTGGCGCACGGCATGGAACCCAAACGCCTACAAGTTCGACGTTGCGCTGCTGAAAGGCCGCATGACCCCAATACGCATCGTGTGGCAACCCGACGGAGCGGTCAGTTATTGCGGGCTGAGGGTGGCCGTTCCGCAGACGGAGGAGCAGCGACGGCGCGTCACACTGTGGGCGGAGATGGACAAAGACATGGACTATTACGTCATCGCCGCCGACAACATGGACGACATTATCAAGGGTTACCGCCTGCTTACGGGCAAGGCTCAGGTGATGCCCAAGTGGAGTCTGGGGTTCTGGCAGAGCCGTGAGAGATACAAGACGCAGGCGGAGGTGGAGACGACTTTGGCCGAGTTCCGCCGCAGACGGATACCGGTCGATGTGATGGTGCAGGACTGGAACTACTGGAAGGACGACCAATGGGGCAGCCACAGGTTTGACCCCGCACGCTATCCCGACCCGCAGCGTATGTACGACACCATACACCGGCAGGGCGCAAGGCTGATGATTTCATGCTGGCCGAAGTTCTACTGCAACACCGACAACTACAAGGAACTGGACAGGAACGGGTGGATGTACCGGCAAGCGGTGACGGACAGCATACGCGACTGGGTGGGACCGGGCTACATAGGGTCGTTCTATGACGCGTATTCCGCCGGCGCGAGAAAGATGTTCTGGCGGCAGATGGACGAGAACCTTTACTCCAAATACGGCAAAGGCATGGACGCATGGTGGATGGACGCATCCGAGCCGAACGTCAGGGACTGCACTCCCGTGGCCTACCGCAAGTTGCTTTGCGGCCCCACCGCCTTGGGAACGAGCGACGAATACTTCAATGCCTACTCCATAGTCAACGCCGACGCCATATACAACGGCCAGCGTTCAGCAGACAAGGACAAGCGTGTCTTCCTGCTCACACGCTCAGGCTTCGCGGGAGAACAGCGTTACGGCACCGCCACATGGAGCGGAGACATAGGCACAAGATGGGAGGATATGCGTGCGCAGATGACCGCCGGACTGAACTTCTCCATGTCGGGCGTGCCGTTCTGGGGCATGGACATCGGCGGCTTCTGCGTGGAGAACCGCTACGTAAAGGCGCAGAAAGCGTGGGAAAAGGACGGTGTCGAGACCGACGACATGAAGGAATGGCGGGAGTTACAGACGCGATGGCACCAGTTCGGATGCTTCGTGCCGCTGTTCAGGACACACGGCCAGTGGCCGAAGAGGGAGGTGTGGAACATCGCGCCCGACCACCATCCGGCCTACAAGAGCATAGTCTATTACGACAAGCTGCGTTACCGCCTCATGCCCTACCTCTATTCCATGGCGGGATGGGTACACTTCAACGACTACACCATGCTGCGCGGACTGGCCATGGACTTCCCTACCGACACGCAAGTGCGTGACATTAAGGACCAATGGATGTTCGGACCGGCACTCATGGCGTGTCCCGTAGGGGAATACAAGGCACGCAGCCGCGAGGTGTATTTCCCGAAAGGCTGCGGCTGGTACGACCTCTACACCGGGCGGTACTATGCCGGCGGAAAGGCAATGGTGGTGGAAGCGCCATACGAACGCATCCCCGTCTTCGTGCGGGAGGGGGCGATAATCCCCTTCGGCCCGGAGTTACAGTACAGCGACGAGAAGCAGCCGGAAGTGATAACGCTTTACGTATATGGCGGTGCCGACGGCTCGTTCCGCCTGTATGAGGACGAGGGCACCAACTACAACTACGAGAAAAGCAGGTACACCACCATCGACTTCTCCTTCGACAACGCCTCACGGACACTCACCATATCCGGACGCAAGGGCTCGTTCAAGGGTATGTTGCAGTCAAGGCGGTTCAACATCGTGCTGAAAGATCGCGCTGCCAAGCTGACCAAAGACCTCGACCCGGACAGTCAGAAGGGTACGATGGTAGAGTACAGCGGCAAGGCCGTGACGGTAAAATTATAGCATTGGCTTACAGTGCATTACAGGCCGTCCTGTAAAAGGGTGCAAATTACATTGTAATCAGCACCTGATTACAATGCGATTAGGTGCTGATTACACGGTAAACAGGTGCTGATTGCAACGGCATCCCGTCACCCTCGCTTTTCAGGCGATATTTGTAGGGACGCACCTTGGTGCGTCCGCCGGTGGAAACGGCACGCAATATCCGGACGCACCTTGGTGCGTCCCTACATAAGGGCGAACAGCACAACCGGCAAACTACTAAATAACAAAACGAACAAATGACCAATCAACCATAAAAACCGATGAACAAACTACTGACAACATTGTGCCTCAGCATCGCAATGACGGCCTCGGCACAGACCTACCTCGACCCGAACGCACCGATAGAAGACAGGGTGAAAGACGCTCTCTCACGCATGACACTGCACGAGAAGGTGGCAATACTGCACGCGCAAAGCAAGTTTTCCTCAGCCGGAGTGCCGAGGCTGGGCATAAGACAGCTTAACTATTCCGACGGCCCGCACGGCGCACGCGAGGAAATAGACTGGAATTCATGGAACCCCGCACACTGGACCAACGACAGCTGCGTGGCATTCCCCACCCTCACCTGCCTCGCATCCACATGGAACAGGGAATTGAGCGCGGAGTACGGCAATGCGGTCAGCGAGGAGTTCGCCTACCGCGGCAAGGACGTGATGCTGGGGCCGGGCGTGAACATAGCCCGTATGCCGCTCAACGGACGGGCGTTTGAGTACATGGGCGAAGACCCGTACCTCGCCGGCGAGATGGCGGTGCCGTACATAAAGGCGGCGCAGAAGAACGGGGTGGCCACCTGCCCGAAGCACTTTTTCCTCAACAATCAGGAGAAAGACCGCTGGACGGTGAACGTGAACGTCAGCGAACGGGCGGTGGAGGAAATCTATCTGCCGGCCTTCGAGAAAGTGATAAAGGAAGGAGGGGCATGGACCATCATGGGCTCCTACAACAAATGGCTGGGCACCTGGTGCTGCGAGAACGACAGTTCGCTTAACGGCATCCTGAAAAAACGGTGGGGATTTGACGGCGCAGTGGTGAGCGACTGGGGCGGAACACACCATACCGACCTCGCCGCATGGGGCGGACTGGACGTGGAGATGGGCACCAACACCAACGGAAAAACCATCGACAAGTCGCTGGGCTACAACACATACTACCTCGCCGACGGCTTCGAGAGCCTGCTGAGGCAGGGCAAGATACCCATGAGCGTGCTTGACGACAAGGCGGCAAGGGTGCTGAGGACGATATTCCGCACGGCGATGAACCCGAAGAAAGTGATAGGAAACATGACGTCGGAGGCGCATTACGACGTGTGCCGGAGAATTGGCGAAGAGGGAATAGTGCTGCTGAAAAACAAGAAGGACATACTGCCCATAGAGCCGGGACGGTACAAAAGGATATTGGTGGTAGGCGACAACGCCATGAGGAACATGAGTTACGGAGGCGGTTCGTCTGAGCTGAAAACGAAATTCGACATCTCCCCGCTGCAAGGACTGCTTGAGGTGTACGGCGATGCCATAGACTATGCGCCGGGTTACTATGCGGGCAAGGCGATGTACGGCAGGGTTGAGAAACTGGACGCCGACTCATTGCTGCGCCTGAAGAACGAGGCGCTGGCGAAGGCGAGGAACGCCGACCTCGTGATATTCATCGGGGGAATGAACAAGAACCACCGTCAGGACTGCGAAGACGGCGACCGTGAGGACTACAACCTGAGCTACGGACAGAACGAACTCATCGTGGAACTGGCCAAGATACAGAAGAACACGGTGGTGGTGACATTCGCCGGCAACGCTTTCGCCACCCCATGGCTGGACAATGTGCAGGCTCTGGTGCAGTGCTGGTATCTCGGCAGCATGAGCGGGACGACACTCGCCAACGTGATAAGCGGCAAGGTGAACCCCAGCGGCAAGCTGCCCGTGACGTTCGCGAAGCGGCAGGAGGACTACCCTTGCTTCCAGTACGGCGAGGAGGGATACCCCGGAGTAGGCAGGCAGGTGCATTACAAGGAGGGGATATACGTGGGTTACCGCCACTTCGACACCAGACAGGTGCAGCCGCAGTTCCCGTTCGGCTTCGGACTGAGCTACACCACCTTCAAGTACGGCAAGCCTTCACTGTCGTCCAAGTATATGTATGACAAGGGAACGATAACCGTCAGCGTGCCGGTGACAAACACCGGAAAGCGCGAAGGCAAGGAGACGGTGCAGCTATACATAGCCGACGAGGAGTGCAGCGTTGACCGTCCGGCAAAGGAACTGAAAGGCTTTGCGAAGCTGACGCTTGCTCCGGGCGAGACAAAGACCGCCACCATGGAGATTGATGTCGATGACTTGAAGTTCTACAACGAGGCCGCCCACAAGTGGCAAGTGGAGCCGGGACGCTTCAAGACGATAATAGGAGCGAGCGAAACGGACGTGCGCGGCGTGGCGGAATTTGAATATCCGGCGAAGTAATCGTGCATTTTCAAGCCATTAGTCTTGCACTTTCAAAAAATATTTAGTAACTTTGCACATCGCAAAAGTTACATAAACAACACATATTATTATATATAAGGAGATGAAACCGACAATAACAAATGACATCATCTACATAGGACAGAATGACGCTGAGATACGCTTGTTTGAGTCACAGTACAACGTTCCGGAAGGAATGAGCTACAACTCATACATCATAAAGGACGAGAAAATCGCCGTGATGGACACTTCCGACCCCAGAACCTTGGAGGAATGGAAGAAGGATTTGGCAGCGGCTCTCGAAGGAAGGACACCGGATTACCTGATTATCCACCACATGGAACCGGATCATGCAAGCGGCATTGCAGAGGCGGCAGAGCTTTATCCCGACATGAAGATAGTGTGTTCGGCGAAGGCTGCGCAGATGATGCCGCTGTTCTTCCCCGGCAAAGACCTGTCTGACAGGGTGCTGACCGTGAAGGAGAACGACACGCTCTCTTTGGGAGAGCACACCCTGACGTTCTTCATGGCGCCCATGGTTCACTGGCCGGAGGTCATGGTTTCCTACGACAAGAAGGACAAAGTGCTGTTCTCTGCGGACGGTTTCGGAAAGTTCGGAGTGATAGACGCCGACCCGGACGACTGGGCTTGCGAAGCCCGCAGGTACTATTTCAACATCTGCGGAAAGTACGGTGCGCCGGTGAAAGCGTTGCTTAAAAAGGCCGCCGCGCTGGAGATTGAACAGGTATTGCCCCTGCACGGTCCCATCCTCAAAGGCGAACTGCTGGCTGAAGCACTGCGTCTTTACACTATATGGAGCAGCTATGGCGTGGAGAGCGAGGGTGTTTTTGTGGCATACGCGTCAATACACGGATGCACAAAGCAGGCTGTGGAGAAACTGGTTGACATCCTCAAAGAGAAGGGATGCGTGAAAGTAGCTGTGGCAGACCTTAGCCGTGACGATCAGGCGGAGGCCATAGAGGACGCCTTCAAGTACGGAAAGATAGTGCTGGCGGCATCAAGTTACGACGCAGGACTGTTCCCTCCGATGTACGACTTCATCCACCATTTGCAGACAAAGGCATGGCAGAACCGCGAGGTGGCAATCATAGAGAACGGCTCATGGGCGCCTTCCGCAGGACGGGTAATGACCGAAATGCTCGGAAAGATGAAGGATGTGACCGTCAAAGGCGAGCTTGTGACACTGCGTGGACGCATGAAAGACAGCGACATCCCTGCCTTGGAAGCGCTGGCGGACGCAATACTCACGTAGTTAAAAGATAAAAATTAAGAATTAAAAATTATGATTACGCAACGAAACGCTTGGCTATTCACGCCGCAAATAACTTTTAATTCTTAATTATAAACTTTTAATTTGACAACAATATGTCCCTCTCCAAGAACAAAATAAAATACATCCACTCGCTGGAACAAAAGAAATTCCGCCGGCAGGAGAACGTTTTTGTGGCGGAAGGGCATAAGAGTGTGGGTGACCTTCTGCTGTCCGGATGCCCCGCAAGGCTCATCATCGCCACGGAAGAATGGCGCAGTCCCGCGCCGATTGACGGCAGGACGGAGCGTATCACCGTAACGGACGAGGAACTGAGAAAGGCAAGCCTGCTGCTGCATCCGCAACAGGTGCTGGGCGTTTTCGCCCTTCCCGAGACAGATTCGCCGCCGGATGCCGGCACTATACGCGGCGAACTGTGTCTCTGTCTGGACGGAGTACAGGACCCGGGAAACCTCGGTACCATCATAAGGACAGCCGACTGGTTCGGCATAAGGCACATCATTTGCAGCCCGGCAACGGCCGACGCCTTCAACCCCAAGGTGGTTCAGGCGACCATGGGCAGCATAGCGAGGGTACGGATAAGTTACACCGACCTGCCGCGATGGCTGTCATCACTGCCCGAAGGCACACCGATATACGGCACAATGCTTGACGGTGACAACCTGTATGACACGCAAACGGCACGCAACGGCATAATCATCATGGGCAACGAAGGCAACGGCATAAGCGGGGAAGTGGCGCAATTGCTCACCCACCGGCTGCTGATACCGCCCTACCCCGCCGACAACCGCACGGCGGAAAGCCTCAATGTATCCATCGCAACAGCCATAATATGCGCGGAATTCAGGCGGAAAAGTTAATTAATATTAACCGGACAATAAATCCGGCACATACAAATCCGCAAAACAAAACTTTTTAGTATCTTTGCAAGAAGAACATGAAAAGGGCACGACAGAAGCCCTGTCAACAGACAAAGAACAACTGCCTATGACAAGAAGAATACTCACATCTCTGGCCATTATCACCGCACTGACCCTCACGCCGGCGTTGCAGACAACCGCGTCAGCACGCATTGAGCTGAGCGACATGGAGGTGCAGCAGATAAGAATAGAGCAGAAAGGCAGCTCAGTCATCATATATGGAGCGGCGGGAAAGACCGCAAACATATACAATCTCATTGGCGTAAAGGTAATGTCAGTGCAGATTGACAGTGCGGAGAAGCGCATAGACCTAAGCCGTCTGACCAAAGGCATATACCCGATAAAGGTTGACAACGTATCAAAGAAGGTACACATCAGCAACAGATAGCGCCGCATAACACACTGATGGATGAGCAGACACTCCTCAGAGACCTACAAAATGCAGCGACGAGGCGCAAGGCTTTCGCCGCGATGGTGGAACAGTACAGCGAGAAACTGTACTGGACTATACGTCATATCGTAGGCCGTCACGAGGATGCCGACGACGCTCTGCAAAACACTTTCCTTAAAGTCTGGAACAAACTCGATGACTTCCGTGGCGACGCAAGGCTCAGTACATGGCTGCACCGCATCGCCGTCAACGAGGCACTCGACCTTTTAAGGCGCGAAAAGAAGCACAATGCCGGCAGCGACATGGACGCCGGCGAACTGCGGAACGCCTTTTCCGACGAATATTTTGACGGCGACGAGGCGGAGCAACTGCTGCGAGACGCAATAGAAACACTGCCGGAAGCACAGCGGGCTGTATTCTCCTTGAAATATTATGACAACAAACAGTACAAGGAGATAAGCGAGATTCTCGGTACGACCGAAGGCGGACTGAAAGCCAATTATCACCATGCCGTGGAGAAAATAAAACGGTTTCTGACAAGAAAAACATAAAACAAAGGACACCACATTAAACCTTCCACACCCACTTACCGTCTAATTGGTAAAAAGAAGTTCCACAAAAAGCGTACGAAAATGAGAAGAACCGATGAAATACTTGACAAGCCTTACCGCGACAATGGCGCATACCGGGTGCCGGAAGGGTATTTCAGCACTCTGAACAAACGCATCACCGACGCCCTGCCGGAGGACAAGCCGAAGCGCAAAGGAGCGCTCATCGCTTTCCTGCCACGCATGAAATATGCGGCCGCAGCATGCACGGCGGCAATCATTATGGGTGCAGGCACATGGGCTTTCCACCTGCATGACAGCGGGAAAGCCGCAAGAATGGCCGCCGCGGACACGCAACAAGAGGCGATAACGGACGAATATGTGACAGAATTCATGGACTACGCCATGGTTGACAACAACGATGTCTATCTTTATCTGGCTGAACAGCAATAACGCCGGGCATCACTTCCTAACACACAAGAGACTATGAAGAAGTTACTTTGCATACTGCTGATGAGCATAATGGCACTCGCTGTCAGCGCGGAACAGGAGGAAAAGAAATTCGATCCGCAACAGTTCAGGCGCGACCAAGAGGCGTTCATGATAAAAGAGGCGAAGCTGTCGCCGCAGGAAGCGGCAAAATTCTTCCCGCTGTTCCGTGAACTTCAGAACAAGCAGCGTGCGCTTTTCTCACAGCAGAGAAAGCTGGAGAGGCAGAAACCGACAACCGACAAGGAAGCGGCAAGGATTATTTCAAACATGGATGACATAGAACTGGAGATAGCAAAGCTGCGCATCCAATACCACAACAAGTTCTGCAAAGCCATCCCGGCGATGAAAGTCAAGCTCTGCATAAGGGCGGAAGAGAAATTCAAACATAAAATGATGGACCGCATCATACGGTCTCCGAGACAAGGGGAAAGACGCCATTAGCGAACAATGGCTACTAAACAAAAAAGTTGAAAATACCCATATACATTTCATGAACCAGCGGAGTTATAAGGTTCGTGCCACTCCTTATCACTGCGAGAGCAGACGATAAGGAGTTTTTTTATGCCCTTTCCTGTAAGCACATACACACAACCGCATGACAATCAGGCATCACAGAAATATCAAGAAAAGCCCTTTCCCACACACTTTCCGCGCCTTTTGTTCGTCATCATGAATTTAATTCACTATCTTTGCAGCAGAAATCCGACATAAAAAACATTTACCACATGAAGAAACTCCATCTCATCCTCATGGCGGCACTTGTTGCCATCGCCGCCACCGCCGCCCCCCTGTCACCGCAGGAGGCACTCAACAGACTGAAAGAAAGCAACGAAAACGCCGGTGCGAAGCCCCACTCCATAACCATCAATCCGACACTCTCACGCACCTTCACCACCAGTCATGGCCAGCCCGCCATCTACGCCTTCACCGACTTGGACGGCACTACCCTCTTCGTCGGCGGCGATGACGTCGCCATGCCACTCATAGGCTACTCCAAAGACAACACCTCTGACGTGCAGAACCTACCGCCGGCTATGCTGGCATGGCTCAACAGCTGCGCGAAAGACATTGAGGCGGCATCGCACAGTGCGGTGAAAGCCGTGCCCCTCACCACCTCCACGTCATACGACAAGGGCGAAGCCGTGGCGCCACTCATCACCACGGCATGGGACCAGCGTGCCCCCTACTGTGACCTGTGCCCGGAATACAAAGGGCAAACGTGCATCACCGGATGCGGCGCGACAGCCATGGCACAAGTAATGAAACACTTTCAGCACCCCAAAGAATACGGGACAGGCAGCATAGAATACCATCCTGCCAGTTGGGACAACGAAGAAATGCTCTCCATGGACTTCTCAACCGTGCGCTTCGACTGGGCCTCCATGAAAGACACCTACACCGAAGACTCTTACACCGAGGCCGAAGGCAAGGCCGTGGCGGAACTAATGAAGGCGTGCGGATACGCCATACGTATGGACTACACCCCCAACAATTCCTCGTCTTCAATAACCGACATAGGCACAGCCCTCACCGAGAACTTCGGGTACAGCAGCAACCTCACATTCAAGGCAAGGAACTATTGCAGTACGGAAGACTGGTACGCCCTGCACTACAACAGCCTCGAGGCCGGCTCGCCGATAATATATCGCGCAGGCAATGCAGAAGGCGGACACATATTCATCTGCGACGGCAGCGACGGCGAGGGATACTTCCACTTCAACTGGGGATGGGGCGGCTATAAAGACACCTACTTCCTGCTCAACGCGCTCAATCCGGATTATATACAAGGCGGATGCGAAAACAGTTACAGCAGCGGCCAAATGGCCATCTTCAACATACGCCCCAAGGCGGAAGGGGAGGCACACGAGCCGCTAAGGCTGTCACTCAACAGTTTTCTCAGACTCACGCAACAGGACGGAATGCTGACAATAACAGGAGAAGGGGATGATTTTCTAATAAACAGTAACCTCTCGGAACTATATGCGGACATCGCTATCGAGTTGCAGGCAGTTGACGAAAGCGGCGCCGACAAAGGCGAACCGGTTTATATGCCATTCTGGAAAAGCCTGCATTGCACGCCCAACTACGGCTACACCTTCTTCAACATCCCCACCGCCGCATTTGCAGACACACCGGCAGGCATATACAGGCTGCGCATGGTGACAATGGACCTGAACGCCGAATCGCCGTCATGGACAAGGCCTGAGCATAACGACTACACGACAGACTACGCCTACATGACAAAGAACGTGGACGGAACCATCAGCGTTTCACAGGCACCTGTATTCAAGGACATAAACTTCAAGGCGTTCAGGGCACTCACACCGCTAATGTATTCAAGTCCGGTAAAACTGTATGCGGAGATAGAGAACACGGGCGACAAGACCGTGACCATCAGTCTCGCACCAAGCATCACAAATGCCACGATACCCGGTGAAGGAAGCACGGCAGACGTCACATGGGCGGAGCAGCCCGTAATCCTGACCTTAGAGCCGGGCGAGGTGAGGCAGCACGAGTGGATTACACAGTTCCACAGCAACAAGGAGATAACCGAACCGTCTGCCGCCATGCTGTCTCTTTACGAAGACGCGTGCAGCTATCCGCCGGAAATAATGTCAACGGAGACCACGCTCTACCCGCATGGCACGCCGAAAGTGACGGACTTCAAGATAGAAGGCTGCGAAATGAGGGACGGCAAATACATCGTCACCGACCCGTCCGAGATGGTCTTCACCGCAAACATCGGATGCGAGGAGAACGCCTATTCCGAGCAGATATATCTCTACCTTTATTGGAATCACTACGATTACTGTTTTGATTATATCCCCGCTCCAATGACATTCACAAAGGCTGGGGAGCCGCAAAAGTTCTCCGTCACGACATCAACCCCATCCTATTGGAACGGCTGCACATTCCATGCTGTCCTCACAAGGAATGTCAGAGGCGGATTCCTGCCGCTGTATTCCGCACCAGACAACCTGTCATCCGACCTATCGTTGGAGTTCACCATAGACACAACGACCGGCATCGGCAACGCTGTTGTCAACAATGCGCAGCCCTTCACGATATGCAACGCGCAGGGCATGACCATAAAGGCCAACGCCACACGCGCCGACCTCGACGCACTGCCGCAAGGCTTGTACATCATAAAGCAGGGCGACAAGGCCGCGGCATACCGCCGGTAGGCACGGAAGGAACATAAAATACGAGCCGCGCAAAGCCCGGGACGGGCGCATCACATCTACCGCCTTACACACGGAAAAACAACGCGGAAAAACACGGGAGGGCACTGAAAAGCGGTCTGCAAGGACATTTTCAGTGCCCTCTTTTGGCTGTTTGATATTTTTTTTGTAACTTTGTGCCATATTTACACTGAACCGGCCACACGGCAAAAGGGTGTCGATTACACGGTAAACAGGTGCCGTTTGCATGGTAAAAGGGTGATGATTACACAGTAAACAGGCGCTGATTACAGAGTCATTTGCAACACATTGATTTATAACACAATACAAACACGCCCGAAAACGCCCGTGAACGTAAAGGCCACACGGTGCCGGGACAGGCGGAAACGACAAGACTACAAACATAAAAATACATCACAATGGAAAGAGACCAAAAGATTTTCGACCTCATCGAAAGCGAGCATCAGCGCCAGCTCAAAGGCATTGAGCTCATCGCATCAGAGAACTTCGTAAGTGAGCAGGTGATGGAAGCCATGGGCTCCTACTGCACCAACAAGTATGCGGAAGGCTATCCCGGCCACCGTTATTACGGCGGTTGTCAGGTAGTCGATCAGATAGAGCAGCTCGCCATCGACCGCGCGTGCCAGCTCTTCGGCGCAGAATACGCCAACGTGCAGCCACACTCCGGCGCACAGGCCAACGCGGCAGTGCTGCTGGCAGTGCTCAAGCCCGGCGACTGCTTCATGGGTCTGAACCTCGACCACGGCGGCCACCTCTCCCACGGCTCCCTTGTCAACACGTCAGGAATACTCTACCGCCCCGTAGGCTACAACCTCAACCGCGAGACCGGACGCGTGGATTACGACGAGATGGAACAACTCGCCAAGGAGAACAAGCCGAAACTCATCATAGGCGGCGGCTCGGCATACAGCCGTGAGTGGGACTACGCCCGCATGAGAGCCATCGCCGACGAGGTGGGCGCACTGCTGATGATAGACATGGCGCACCCCGCAGGACTCATAGCCGCAGGCCTTCTGGAGAACCCCGTGAAGTACGCGCACATCGTAACGACCACAACGCACAAGACACTGCGCGGCCCGCGCGGAGGACTTATACTCCTCGGCAAGGACTTCGACAACCCTTGGGGCTACAAGACACCGAAGGGAGTGGTGAAGAAGATGTCACAACTGCTCAACTCCGCAGTGTTCCCCGGACAGCAGGGCGGCCCGCTGGAGCACGTGATAGCAGCCAAGGCAGTGGCTTTCGGCGAGGCATTGAAGCCGGAGTTCAAGGAATACGCATTGCAGGTGAAGAAGAACGCCGCCGTGCTTGCAGAGGAACTGGTAAAGCGGGGCTTCACCATCGTCTCCGGCGGAACGGACAACCACTCCATGCTCGTTGACCTGCGCTCCAAGTATCCCGACCTCACCGGCAAGGTGGCGGAGAACGCTCTCGTGGCGGCAGACATCACCATCAACAAGAACATGGTGCCGTTTGACACACGCTCGGCATTCCAGACATCAGGATTCCGTCTCGGCACGCCCGCAATCACAACCCGCGGAGCCAAGGAAGACCTCATGATCAAGATAGCGGCGTGGATAGAAGAGGTGCTGAACGCACCGGAGGACGAGACGGTAATAGCCAAAGTACGCGGCGAGGTGAACGAAACGATGAAGAACTACCCGCTATTCGCGTGGTAAGAAGAAAGAAGTATCTATGGAAGTTAAGAGGAGTTATCTCGGGAATTAACAGGAGTTAACGGACACTACCTGCATTGCGACAGCATTTGTCCGCTAACTTCCCAAGTGGCACAAAGCCACAATACCTCCTCTTAACTCCCGGGATAACTCCCCTTAAACATAACATTATGCAAAAGAAAAGACGTTGGCACTGCCTTAGCGGACAAGAACCGACAGCCCTTGACAAACAGGTTATGTACTGGGAAAACAAGGGAAAGCTCGTGCCTACGCGCGAACTCATAAAGACACCGGAACAGATTGAGGGCATAAGGCGAGCCGGACTGATAAACACCGCGGTGCTCGATGCGGTGGCGGCAGCCATACATCCCGGCATGAACACACAGGAGATAGACGACATCTGCATGGAGGTCTGCCGACAGAATGACGCCATACCCGCCTGCCTCAACTACGAAGGCTTCCCGAAAAGCGTGTGCACCAGCATCAACGAAGTGGTATGTCACGGCATACCGAAGACGACAGACGTGCTGGAAGAGGGCGACATCGTCAACGTAGATTTCACCACCATCAAGGACGGTTACTACGCTGACGCCTCGCGTATGTTCATCATCGGCGGAAAGACGACACCCGAAAAGGAACAGCTTGTGAGGGTGGCGAAGGAGTGTTTGGAGATAGGCATGGAGGCGGCAAAGCCCTTCGGCTTCGTCGGGGACATCGGACACGCCATCGAAAAGCACTGCAAGAAATACCGTTACGGCGTGGTGCGCGACCTTTGCGGGCACGGAGTGGGACTCAAGTTCCATGAAGAACCGGAGGTATGCCACTACGGTCACCGCGGCACAGGAATGCTGCTCGTGCCGGGAATGGTGTTCACCATCGAGCCGATGATAAACATGGGCACGTGGAGAGTGTTCATAGACGAGGACGACAAGTACGGCTGGGAGGTGATAACAGAGGACGAACTGCCCTCCGCACAGTGGGAACATACCCTGCTGATGACCGACCATGGCGTGGAGATACTGACTTATTAGCAGATGGAAGAGAAATACATACTCGCGATAGAAAGCTCTTGTGACGACACGTCGGCGGCCGTATTGAAAGGCCGTGTGCTGCTTAGCAACGTCACGGCGTCACAGGATGTGCACAAGGCTTACGGCGGAGTGGTGCCGGAACTGGCCTCACGGGCGCACCAGCAGAACGTGGTGCCGGTGGTGGATCAGGCTATCAAGCGCGCGGGAATCACCAAAAAACAGCTGGCGGCGGTGGCTTTCACGCGCGGACCGGGGCTGATGGGCTCGCTGCTCGTAGGCGTCAGCTTCGCAAAAGGCTTCGCACGCTCACTCGGAATACCGCTGATCGACGTGAACCACCTGCAAGGTCACGTCATGGCACACTTCATAAAGGACAACGACAGCGACCGCCACGAGCCGCCACTGCCATTCCTCTGCCTGCTCGTAAGCGGCGGAAACTCGCAGATTGTCAAGGTAAACGCATACAATGACATGGAGGTGCTGGGGCAAACGATAGACGATGCCGCCGGAGAAGCCATCGACAAATGCTCCAAGGTGATGGGGCTGGGCTATCCCGGAGGCCCCATTATCGACAGGCTCGCAAGGCAGGGGAACCCCAAGGCGTACCGGTTCTCGGAGCCACACATACCCGGACTGGATTACAGCTTCTCCGGATTGAAGACCTCTTTCCTGTACAGTATGCAGAAATGGGTAAAGGAAGACCCAGACTTCATAGCCCGCCACAAGGAGGATATAGCGGCAAGTCTGGAATGGACGATTGTCGATATACTGATGAAAAAGCTGAAAATGGCGGTCAAGCAGACCGGCATCAAACACGTGGCGGTAGCCGGCGGAGTGTCCGCCAACAACGGACTGCGCAACGCCTTCCACGACTATGCCAGGCGTTTCGGATGGACTGTCTATATACCCAAGTTCTCCTACACCACCGACAACGCCGCGATGATAGGCTGCGTGGCCAGCTTCAAGCTGCGCGACGGGGACTTCTGCCCCATCGATGCGCCGGCCTTCTCAAAGGTATCATTCAATTAACGCCCCGCCATTACGAACAAACATAAAAACAAACAACAAAACAACCAACAACTATGGGATTAGAAAGCAAAGTGTTAAGTAAGGAGATTCTTTACAAACTATATGAAAAAGGCAAGACCATAGCAACCGCCGAATCATGCACAAGCGGCCGGATAGGCGAGGTGATAACATCCGTTCCCGGCGCGTCAACATACTACAAGGGCGGCACCATCTGCTATTCCGACGAGGCGAAGACCAATGTTCTTGGCATCGACGCCGACCTTATAAAGGAGAAGAACGCCGTAAGCGAAGAGGTGGCAAAGGAAATGGTGAAGGGAGTAATAAACCTTCTCGGCACCGATTTCGCCATCGCCACGACAGGATATGCCGGTCCCGGCACGGAAGCCGGCATCCCGGTGGGCACCATCTGGATTGCCTGCGGCTCGGCAGACGACATCCGCACCATGAAACTTGACGAGGACAATGGACGCGAGGAGAACCTGCGCAACGCCACGACCAAGGCCCTGCACTTCTTCGTAGAGTACCTTACAGAGCTTTATCCGGAGCCGGAAGACATGGACCAAGTGCCGAAACCGGAGGCGAAATAAACCAAATCACAAGACCCATGACAACCTTTCGGACACACATCCGGCGGCCGTCATGGGTCTTCTTGTAAGCTATCGTAAAGTTATCTGTATTATATGAAAAGACTATATATAATCATCCTACTAACATTAGTCAATATTCTCAGCATATCCGCACAGACTATGCTGCAAAAGGAGGACTATATGTTTATACTAAACCGTACTCCTACCCTTCGTATGCAACACCCAAACCGTGATGACATCCCCAAAGACGGAAAGATATTCCATGCACTTTCCTATGATAGTCATGGATATGCGTTTATCTACAACGAATATGTTTGCGGATATTACGATGTTCCTTACGAGCTAAAAGATGGTTTCAGAGCCGGCGCAAGAAACCTGCAAGCCACAAATCCAAGCCTTTATTGGAAAAAGGTCAAGCGCATTATGGATGACATTGACGCATATTGGAAGAAACAAGATGCAGGTGACAAACCGAGAAAAAAAGCAAATCTAATGCAATCGAATGTACCAATAAAAACACCTCTTAATGTTGTCTCACAAAAAACAACTGAGTACACGGACAAAGAGCCTTACGGTGTCGTAGAACAAATGCCAAGTTATCCCGGAGGAATGGGGGCTTTGATGCAATACCTCAGCAATAACATCAAATATCCCGTAGAGGCAGAGGAGACGGGAATACAAGGCCGGGTTATCTGCACATTCGTTGTAGAAAAAGACGGTTCGATTACAAATGTCAAAGTTTCCAAATCCGTTGAGCCCTCTTTGGACGCAGAGGCTGTACGGGTATTAAGTGCCATGCCCCGTTGGATACCGGGCAAACAAGACGGGAAACCAGTACGAGTGAACTACACATTTCCTGTAACTTTCCGTCTGCAATAAGGCCGACGGTATTGCGACGCAGCACGGATTGAGACATAAACAGATACGATGAACCCCGAAGGGGTGACAGAACATAGCACAGGGTGTAAACCCTGTGTATCACAATACCGGCCACTGCAACAGTATAAAAACCCCGAAGCCGGCAGGCGAGATGCCCGAAGGGCAGCAAGGGGTGACAAGAAAATCATCGCAGCAAGCACAAATATTATCGTGCTATGCGTATTAGGCTACGTATATTGCGCAATATTCTTGTCACCCCTCGCTGCCCTTCGGGCATCTCGCCTGCCGGCTTCGGGGTTTCCAATACTTCTTTTCCCAAACACATTGGTACACAGGGTTTACACCCTGTGCTATGTTCTGTCACCCCTTCGGGGTTCTCCCGCCGGCGGCATTTATGTCATACGACCGCCGGCGGAGCATACCCGCCGCCGGCACTACCTTACATCCGCCACCTTATACCAGTCCGGGCGGTCAGCGTCTGCCAGCACTTTCTCTATCGTGTAGTCATCCGCACTGACCTGATGGCTCCACTTCACGCGCCTGCTCACATCCACCTTCTTTCCGTCAAGCGTCCTTGAACCGGCCTCGGCATAAAACGCCGTCTTCTCTTTCTCCACGCCCCAGTTGTGCCAACCCGCAGGGTCTATGTGGTCACCCATGGTGCATTCCACGAAGACCGTCTTGGCATACGGGCGCCAAGGGCGGCCGAGCATGGTGCGCTCCACACCCGGCGCGGCGGTAAGACGGCAGCGGTAAAGCACATATCCGTAGTCCGTGCCTTCGGGAGTAGATGCCGCCGTGAGGTAACCGCGCCCCAGGCTGTGTATCTCGCAGTTGTCGAAGAAAGCGGTGGAAGAACCGAATATGAAGTCCACCGTACCCTCTATGTAACAGTCCTTGTAGTATTGCCTTGACACCTTGCCGTAGGTGTAGAGCGTGTCCTGATAGCCAAGGAAGCGGCAACGCGTGAACACGGCGCGGTTGCCGGACACGAACACCGCCACGGCCTGTCCCACAGGGCCTGACGAATTGGCGAAGGTTATGTCGTAGGCATGGAAGTCCGGGCCGTAGATGTAGAACGAGGAAGAGCCGGAAGTGCCCTTGTTCTCGCCGAAGCGGTTAGGCTTTGACGCATAGTCATCGTATGTAATGACGGTTCCCTCCACGCTCTCGCCTATCAGCGTGACGTTCAGTTTGCACTCCGCCAGCACCAGTTTCTCCTTATACACGCCGTTGCGTATATAGATGCGCGTCTCCTTTTCCTTGCGGAAGTCGGGCACGGCGTTGATGGCTTCCTGCACGGTTTTGAAGTCACCGCTGCCGTCTTGCGCCACGATAAAGTCATAGTCTTTCGCCTGCATCGCCACAATGGCCGTGAGCAGCAGGACAAGTGTAAGATAGATTTTTCTCATTTTGTTGTTTGTCAGATTAGTGTTTTAATTAGTATAATATGAGTCTGTCCCGTAAAAGGGTGCTGATTACACGGTAAACAGGTGCTGATTGCAGTGTAAACAGGCCTCTTTTGCGAGGTAATCAGCACCTAATTGCAACCGGATTCGTAACATCCTATGTTTCAGTGGTATGCAACGCTGTTGTAGGGACGCACCTTGGTGCGTCCGCATTATCGCATGAAACACGCCACATCGGACGCACCAAGGTGCGTCCCTACATGAACCGTTGTCACGATTCAACACATACGTTGCCACGATTCAACGCATACATTGCCACGATTCACCGCATACGCCATCACAATATGCCGTCATGCCGCCGTTGTTCTCAAAACAACCACAGCGGGCCGTTGCCTTTTCCTATACGCAGCGAACGGCCTTTCGCTATGGCACTGTCCATCACCGCCTTCGCCCCCCGCACGGCTTCGGGCAGCGGACGGCCTTCCGCCAACAGCGTGGCAACGGCGCTCGACATGGTGCATCCCGTGCCGTGGAGGTTTGTCGTGGCTATGCGCGGAGAACAATACTCATGCGTCTCGCCGCCGGTGCAGTAGAGCACGTCACGCATCACGTCACCCTCCGCGTGCCCGCCTTTCAGCAAGAAGGACGTGCGGAAGGCAGAGACGAGCTGCCGCCCGACGGTGTTCATGTCGCCGGCACTTTGCACTCCCGCAAGGCGCAGAGCCTCCGGGATGTTGGGAGTGACGAGGGTGCAGAGCGGGAGCAGCTCCTTCGTGATGTAACCTATGCACTCGTCCGTCATCAGCTGCGTGCCGCTGGTGGAAATCATGACCGGGTCGCAGACCACGGGAACGGCCAGACGGCGGATGGCGGAGACTATGACGCGCGCCGAAGTCACATCGGGTATCATGCCAATCTTTATGGCCGACACGGCAATGTCGTCAAGAACGGAGTCCAACTGCGCACGCAGCATATCCTCCGGCACCGCCATCACCCTCTGAACCCCCACGGTGTTCTGCGCCGTAAGGGCTGTGGGCACGGTCACGGCATAGTGTCCGAGCGAGGTAATGGTCTTCAAGTCCTGCTGTATTCCCGCGCCGGCACTGGTGTCGCTGCCGGCTATTGTCAGTATCGTCTTCATCATATTATCCCAAATCGGCCATTAGACCGACATCTCCATGCGTCTCCAAGAATCATCGCCCCGCCGAATCCCATGGCCTCAACGGCGGCAAGAGCGGCGAAGGTGACGCCGCCGAGGGCATAGACCTTGGCGTCTATAATGCCGTCAAGCACCGCCTGCGCTATCTCTTCCCGGCTGAAAGCGGAGGCGTAACCCGGCTTGGAGACGGAATCGAAGACGGGCGACAGCGACACATAACGGCAGCGGTCTTTCCATTCGCGCACCTCGTCCAGCGAGTGACAGCTGCGGCTTACGCTGCCCGTCCAGCCCTCCGGCGGCAGCGGATTGCGTGAGTTGAGGTGTACGCCGTACAGTCCGTATTTCACGGCAAGGGCGAAATGGTCGTGCAACACGAGCCGGCGGCGGCAGTCGGCGGGTATCTCCCGCAACAGCCTCTCCACCTCTTCCGCCGCAGAACCGGGTTTGCGGATATGCAAAAAGTCCGCTGTTCCCTGACGGAGAAGAGCCGTTATGCGGGCTGCCTCACCGTCAAAGAATGCGGACTTGGTTATTATTATGGTTGTAAACAAGTTTTTTTTGAGGTTGAAGGTTAGAGGTCTTAGGTTGAAGGTCTTTCGGATTATGTGAGGATTATTATCAACCGGCCGTCCTATAACCTACAACCCACAACCTGAAACCTATGATTTGAACATATCAAACGATGCGTCCCAGTCCTTCCATACAGGCTCGCGGCCGAGCTGTTTCAAGCGGCTGTTGATTTCAACCGCCGTCCGGTCGTCTGAAACCGTGAACTGCTCCAACGCCTGCGGGTAGGTGTAGTAACCGCCGGGATTGACCTTTGACTCGGCCGACATGGTCGTAACGCCCAGCGTACACATATTGTCCCTGATGAACTGCGGCTCGCGCGTGCTGTAAGAAATATCCACGTCGTGGTCGAATATGCGCATGGCAAACGTCACCTGAGCCAGTTCCCGGTCGGTAACATAGCAGTTGGGGTGGAAGCCTTCGTTCTGGGCGGGACGCATACGGGGGAAGTTCACGGAGTACTTGGTTTTCCAATAGTGCTTTTGCAGGTAGCGAAGGTGGTGCGCCATCATCACGACATCGGTGCGCCAGTCCTTTTCCAAGCCTAACAACGCGCCCATGCCGATGGAGTGGACGCCTGCCTGTCCCATGCGGTCAAAGCCGTTCACGCGCCACTCGAACTTGGATTTCATGCCTGCGGGATGGTAGATGTTGTAGTTCTCACGGTGGTATGTCTCCTGAAAACAGATGACACCGTTCAGCCCGTGCCTGGTAAGCTCACGGTATTCCTCCGCCGACAGCGGCATGACCTCTATCTTGATGTTGGAAAAATACTTCTTGGCTATGTCGATAGCCTTTGCCAGATAGGGCACGCCTGCCTTCGCGGGATTCTCTCCCGTGACAAGGAGTATGTTCTCGAATGGCGCGAGCTTTTTGATGGCCTTGTACTCATCCTCTATCTGTTCGGGCGTGAGGATGGTGCGGGGCATAGGGTTAGAGCGGTGGAAACCGCAATAGACGCACGAGTTGGAACATGAGTTCGTGATGTAAAGCGGTATGAACATCGACATGGTCTTGCCGAAACGCTCCTCCGTATATTTCCTTGACAGCCTCGCCATCTGCTCCAAAAACGGCTCGGCGGCAGGCGAGACAAGCGCCATGAAGTCATTAACGTCGCAGCGTTCCTTAGCCAATGCGCGGCGAACATCCGTCTCGGTCATCTGAGCTATGCGCTCTGTGGTCTCGTCCCAACTTATCTTCAATAATTCGTCTGAAAACATATTCTTGTTTGGTTAAAGGTTGGAGGTTAAAGGTTTTGGGGCGGATTGTGGTGCGTAACGTGTTTCTTGTGACCTACAACCCAAAACCTTTAACCTCCAAACCATGATTAAATATCAATGATAAACGACTGCATCGTGCGCAGATCGACAGTCCACAGACGGTCAATCAGCGGCTCTCCGTAACCGCATATCAGCTGCATCACCTGACCGGCCTCCACACTTCCCACCACGGCGGGTGTCACTCCCGCCACGGCCTTGCCCGGATGGGGCATAGAGAGCGTGCCCTCCTCGTCGGGATAGAGCGTGCGGTACGTCGCGTTGCCCTTGCAAAGCACCGCCACCTGACCGTCAAGTCCGCCGATGGCACCATAGACATACGGTCTGCCCAGCGCCTCGCAGGCGTCGCTGATGGCGTAACGCACGGCGAAATTGTCCGTCCCGTCCGCCACGATGTCGTACCGGCTTATCAGCTCACGGGCATTGCCGGCGGTCAGCCTTGTATGGTGCGCCACCACGTTCACTTCGCTGTTGAGGGTTTCCAGACGCCGCTTCGCGCAAAGAACCTTCGGCTTTCCCGCCTGAGACTCGTCGTAAAGCACCTGCCGTTGCAGGTTGCTCACGCTGACAACGTCATCATCTGCCAGCCCGACAGTGCCCACTCCGGCAGCTGAAAGGTACGCCGCCAAGGGGGAGCCAAGCCCTCCCACGCCGACAATCAGCACCTTCGCCGCAGCCAGTCTGCGCTGCCCCTCACTGCCAATCTCAGGCAATATCAGTTGTCTGTCGTACCTTCCGTCCATTAGTCTCACAGCTTTCGCAGGTCATGTGTCAGCTTTGCGGCGCAGAAGTTGGGGCCGCACATGGTGCAATACTCACCATCCGTGTGTCCGGCTTCCTCAAAATACTGCAACGCACGCTCCGGGTCGAGGGAGAGATGGAACTGATCCCGCCAGCGGAAGTCAAAGCGTGCCTTGGACAAGGCGTTGTCCCTTATCTGCGCACCGGGATGTCCTTTGGCCAAATCCGCGGCGTGGGCGGCTATCTTATAGGTCACTACACCCACGCGGACGTCCTCCTTGTTGGGCAGGGCGAGGTGCTCCTTAGGCGTGACATAGCACAGCATCGCGGTGCCGAACCACGCTATCTGCGCTCCGCCTATGGCACTTGTGATGTGGTCATAGCCCGGCGCAATGTCGGTAACGATAGGCCCGAGCGTGTAGAACGGCGCCTCATGGCAGTGGTCAAGCTGCCTGTCCATGTTCTCGCGTATCTTCTGCATCGGCACGTGTCCGGGCCCTTCGATGAACGCCTGCACGTTCTTCTCCCATGCACGGAGCACAAGTTCTCCCATGGTATCAAGCTCCGCGAACTGCGCGGCGTCGTTAGCGTCGGCCGTGCAGCCCGGTCTCAGACCGTCGCCGAGTGACAATGCCACGTCATACTGCGCCACGATGTCGCATATTTCGTCAAAGTGCTCATAGAGGAAAGATTCCTTGTCGTGTATAAGGCACCACTTGCTCATTATGGAACCGCCGCGGCTGACGATGCCGCAAAGGCGTGAATCCGCCAGATGCACGTTCTGACGGCGTATGCCGGCGTGTATGGTGAAGTAGTCAACGCCCTGCTCGCACTGTTCAATCAGCGTGTCCTTATACACCTCCCAGGTCAGGTCCTCCACCCTACCGTCAACCTTTTCCAAGGCCTGGTATATGGGTACGGTGCCGACTGGCACCGGACAGTTGCGCACTATCCACTCCCTCGTCTCGTGGATGTTGGCTCCGGTTGACAGATCCATCAGCGTGTCGCCGCCCCACTTGCATGACCACACGGCCTTATCGACCTCCTCCTCTATGGAAGATGTGGTGGCTGAGTTGCCGATATTGGTGTTGATCTTGACGAGGAAGTTACGCCCTATAATCATGGGTTCTGCCTCGGGATGGTTGATGTTGGCCGGCAATACGGCGCGCCCGCACGCTATCTCGCTGCGCACGAACTCCGGAGTGATGTGTGTCTTGATGCCCATCTCCTCGCAATTCATATTCTCACGAATGGCCACATACTCCATCTCGGGCGTTATGATGCCCGCCTTGGCGTATGCCATCTGCGTGATGGCCTTACCCTTGACGGCTCTCCGCGGCAGCTGTATGTGCTCAAAGCGCAGGGAGTCAAGCGAACGGTCGGCCAACCGCTGCTTGCCGTAGTCGCTGGTGACCTCCTCCAGCTGCTCGGTGTCATTGCGGTCGATAATCCACTGCTCGCGTATCCTTGGCAGACCTTTCTTCAAATCCACCTCAATGGCGGGGTCGGAGAACGGTCCGCTGGTGTCATATATATACACGGGGGCGTTAGGCTCGGTGTGCGGCACACCGTTCTTGTCTTTTGTGACGGTAGGTGTAAGGTTCACCTTTGTCATTCCCACCCTTACCGAGGGGAACAGTTTGCCCGTCATATACGCCTTTTCCCTTTTGGCGTAGGCTTTATTGTCGTTTGGCATAAGTCTGTTGTTGTGGTTGTATATGATTAGTTAAGGAACGCTGTCAACGGCGAACTGGCCTCCGCCGAGTCGCTTATAGCGCCGAGACCGGCCTCGTATGCTCTGCGTCCGGCTATCACCGCCTCCTTGAAGGCTACGGCCATCTGCACCGGGTCGCCTGCTACGGCGATGGCAGTGTTGACCAGACAACAGTCAGCACCCATCTCCATAGCCTCCGCGGAATGGCTCGGCGCGCCGATACCGGCATCCACCACCACGGGGACGGTGGCCTGCTCGATGATAATCTGCAGGAAGTCCTTCATGCGCAGACCCTTATTGGTGCCGATAGGAGCGGCAAGGGGCATGACGGTAGCGGCTCCGGCCTCCTCCAAGTGCTTGCACAGCGTGGGGTCTGCCTGGCAATAGGGCAGCACCACGAAGCCCATCTTCACCAACTGCTCCGTGGCTTTCAGCGTCTCGACAGAGTCGGGCAGCAGATAGCGGGGATCGGGGTGGATCTCCAGTTTCAGCCAGTTTGTGCCGAAAGCCTCGCGTGACATCTGCGCCGCGAACACCGCCTCCTCGGCGTTACGCACGCCGGACGTGTTGGGAAGCAGCTGTATGCCCGCGTTCTGCGTGATGTGAGTGAGCAGGTCGTCCTGCTTGTCGTCAAGTTCCACACGCTTCATCGCCACGGTAACCATCTCCGTCTCACTGGCCTTGATGGCCTCAGCCATCATGGCGTTGTTGTTGAATTTTCCTGTTCCGAGAAACAAACGGGAATTGAATTCCCTTCCCGCAATAACTAATTTGCTCATTGTTCTTATTATGTTTTATTTATTTCCGGGTAGTATGTAGAGACGATGTACCACATCGTCTCCTTGCCGTCTGTATGTATTTTCATTTATTGAGACGATGTGGTACATCGTCTCTACACGCGGTTTGTCAACTCCTTGATTCATGCAAGCGCACTAATTCCAGCAGCCTCTCCATCTCCTTGGCGGGGTTGTCGGCACGCAACACCGTGCCGCTCAGCGCAATGCCCGTCACGCCGGTCTGCATTATGCCTGGAATGTCATCCGCCGTTATGCCCCCTATGGCCACTATCGGCAGGCCGATACGCTCACGCCTCATGCCCTCAACGATGCTCCTGTAACCATCAATGCCCAGCACCGGCGCAAGTCCCTGCTTCGTTGTGGTGAAGCGGAAAGGGCCGCAGCCGATGTAGTCTGCCCCCGCCTTGTAGTGTGCACGGACGTCATCAAGCGTGTTTGCCGTGCCGCCGATGATGAAACCGGCACCGAGCAACGCCCTCGCCTCGGCTATCGACATATCCTTCTTGCCCAGATGCACACCGTCGGCGTGCAGTTCCCTCACCAGTTCCACATGATCGTCGATGACGAATGTGGCGCCGGCTTCACGGCACATACGCTGCGCCTCAACGGCCACAGGGCGCATCTCGTCGTCAGTGGCACCCTTCATGCGCAGCTGCACCCAGCGGCATCCGCCGGCAAGGGCCATGCGTATGGAGTCGAGATACGTATATCGGTCTGTATAATGTGAAATGAATTGAAGCATAAAAATATGGTTATAGCCCCCTCCCGACCTCCCCGAGGGGAGGAGTAAGGACAGGCATGGCGGTTAAATGGCGTTTTCCATCCGTTGCAAATAAACAGGCATGACGGTTTAATGCCGCATTCCCTCCCCCTCGGGGGAGACGGAGGGGGGCGTTATCCCCCGCACGCCGCCTTGATGATTATCACGCTGTCACCCTCTTTCAGCACAGTCTCCGCCCACAGGGCGCGCTGCACCATCTGCGTGCCCAGAGCCATAGCCACGCCACGTTCGGGCAGGTTCACCTCCCTTGCGAGTTCCTCCAATGTCGTTGCCGCAGTCTCCGCCGGCTTGTTGTTGATGTAGATGTTCATCTTCCTGTTATTTTATTGTAGGGGGGACATAAACAAAAAAAACGGATAACGGCCATTATGGCCATCACCCGGAGCTGTAATCCACGATAAAATCATTCTCATTTCCTACGGCAGCACTGTCTGCATCAGGTCAATGGGTATAATCTCAGCCCTGCGTCCGCACCGTTTTTTTATCAGTGTCAGCCAAGGCACCCCCGAGTTTCTTTCTTGGTTGCAAAGATACATAATAAATCCGCCACCACCAAATTTATTAACAAAAGATAACTCTATGCACCACAAGGGTTATAGTTCACCAGCCGATTGAGGATATAACGGATAACCATCCCAAAATGACACTTTACCTATAACAGCACGGCATAAACACCCTTTATTGGACACTTGCAGGTTAAAAAGTCATAATAAACAGCCTTCCGGCAGAGGAAAAGGCTACGGAATAGTTCTTTTTTGGACTATTATTACTATCTTTGCAGGCGTAAACATTCAATATTGGTTGATTATGAGAGATATTTATTCTGTTTCTGACCGTATGATTCTACAATTAATCGGCAATAAAATCAAGGGCGTACGACTGGCACAGAACATCACACAGATGAATGTGGCCAAGGATGCGGAAGTGCCTATGTCAACGGTGAGGAGGATAGAACGCGGCGAAATCGGCACCGTCAGCTCGCTGTTAAGGGTGATGCGCGTACTGGGTATGCTGGATCTCATAGCTCCAATGACGGAGGAGGAGAGGATAAGCCCGAACGAGTATCTTGAAATCATGAACAAAATGGCGAAGACGAAACGCCAGCGTGCCTGCAACAAGACTATAAAAACAAAGCAAACAAAATCAGAATGGTAGATGTAGCAAGAGTAATGTTATACGGTATTCCCGTCGGAGCATTGCAATGGGATACAGAATATAACAGGGCACGCTTTGAGTATGCCCCCAGTTTTATCAGCCGCGGGATAGAGCCCTCCCCCATAAAGATGCCTGTCAGGCGGGGCAAGGTTTACACCTTTGGCGAGTTCAGCACCTCTGACACCTTCAAAGGACTGCCCGGTATGTTTGCCGACTCGCTGCCTGACACCTACGGACGCGCATTGTTTGAGAGATGGCTCAGCATGACAGGCCGTCAAAGCAACAACCCGGTAGAGTCCTTGTGCTTTCTGGGCAAGCGGTGCATGGGCGCCCTTGAATTTGAACCTGCCATTGCATCGTCCGCCAATACCGACCAACTCTTCGAGATCAACAGCCTGGTGGAAGTGGCTGCTGACGCATTAAAACAGAAGGAGAACTTCTCCACCAACCTTAGTGACGACAAGAAAGCCGCCATAGCCGAGATTCTGCAACTGGGAACTTCGGCAGGCGGCCAGCGTGCGAAGGCTCTCATCGCCTATAACAAGGCAACAGGTGAGGTGCGTTCCGGACAGATTGACGCTCCGGAAGGCTTCGACCATTACCTCATAAAGTTGGACGGCGTGTCGGCCACTGCGGGATTCCGCGAGACACAAAACTATGGCAGACTGGAATATTCTTTCTCCAGACTGGTAAAGAAATGCGGCATAGACATGACCGAAAGCGGTATCATAGAAGAGAACGGACGCGCACATTTCATAACCAAACGCTTTGACAGACAGAACGGCAAGAAGGTACACATGCAGACGCTGTGCGGCATAGCCCATTATGATTTCCACCTCCTTCACGGCTATTCCTACGAACAGGCGTTTGACGTGATGCGCACATTACGCCTGCCTTACCCACAAGCACAAGAGATGTTTCGCCGTATGGTCTTCAACGTCGTAGCCCGAAACCAGGATGACCACACCAAAAACATCTCGTTTCTGATGGACAAAAACGGAACATGGAGATTGTCGCCGGCATACGACATGAGCTATGCCTACAACCCCCAAGGTGCGTGGACCTCTGCGCACCAGATGTCGGTAAACGGCAAGTTCACCGATATAACGCGGGCAGACCTGCTTGAATGCGCCGCCAAGAACAACATAAAAAATGCCAAGGAGATAATAGACAATATTTGTGACGCCGCCGCTCAATGGCCGATGCTCGCCAAGGAATGTGGCGTTCCACAGGAGATGACAGACAGGGTGTATAATAATATGTTGGTATCATTGTAAGACACACTCCCTACCCCCTTCATATTCCGCCACGCCTAAATTCCGCCCGTTTAACGAACTGAGAACAAGCCATTTGCAAAAACGTACAAATTACAGCGCAAAAGGGTGCTGATTGCAGTGTAAAAGGGTGCTGATTATAGTGCAAAAGGGCGCTGATTACCAAAGTTACAGGAAGTATATTAATGAACGAACATATACTATGTTTTCCGTCATAATATTCTTCATAAATCTTCCAATGCGTGCTTCTTTACCACACTGCCATTGATCTTGTCTTTATAAGAAAGCATTACATAACCACCACTTTCTATCGAAAGGATTATTTCTCCTTTATCTGTGGTGAAGCAAGTCTTATACTTGCACCTGTCCATTCTAACTTCGTACATTCTCTCATTGTCGTCAGAAGGCTTGAATATAGATTGGAACTTCTCCTTGTGCGATGACGGCTTTCCATATTTGATTGTGAGAAACAAAATGCAGAAGCCGAGCGAGACAAGGCTTTGGTTCAGAACCGCTCGCTTGTTAAAGAACGGAACAATGCGATTACCCAACTAAAAAGCCAACAGGCAGACATGCAGCAGCGTGTTGAAAGGGCGGTCATGCTTGCAAATTCAGAAAAGGACAAGACAATAAAAATGTTACAGAGTTCGCTAAGGGCAAGCAGACAGGTACTGAATTTCATAGCTGATATGCTCTATGCTGCCAGTGATGTTTTCAAACGTGCCGTAGATGCGATTATCCATTATGGAACTGAAAAATATAAGTCCGTATTCGGTAATGATGAAGCCGCAGACATCAAAAACGTAATGGAGACCAATGGCAAGACGAAGGAACAATATCAGTCTGTTGGCATTTGGCTATGCAACTATGCAGAGAGCAGACAGCCGTTTGACAAATTGAAACATCAGCAAACCTACAAGGAGGTTGCCGATGTTGCTAATGGTGCGTATGATTGGAAGATTGAGAAATGCAGGAATAGTATCGGCAAATATTCTCGTTGAATAACACAAACCGTATAATTGGACCAAAAGGTTAAAATGTAACCGCTACGAGAAGAATTAACAATTAATTAACATAATTTTTTTGCTGTAAACTCGTTATATTATAATATATCTTCTTTTATAGATACATTTGTCAATGGAAAAGGAAATAATAGAAACATATACATTCAATCCCGAAGATTACTATCACGGATTGAGAAAGAAAGATGGTAAAGCTTTTCGCGATGTGGTGAAAGAATTCGAGTATGATTTTCATAATCGCCATAGTTGCGAATACGCATTGAACTTATATGCAAATTCAGCTACAATGCGTTTACTTGCAGTTTCAAATGGTGCGGTTACTTTCTTGAGTTATGGTATGGACTTAACACAAGGAAAAGTCTTCGATGCGATACAAGACCCCTTCGCCAATCATGAAATTGAACATTATAGCCAAAATATCATTGTTTATGGCATAGATTCGGCTTATATGGAAACTTCAAACGGGGATGTTGCCATAGACGAAGAAAAAGGTATCTTCCCTCTAACATTATTGATAGACGATTCAATGCGTGATGGAACATTGCGTCTTTCAACTCCGACTGCGGATGATGGTGGAGAGGAAGAAAATATAGTTATTGTATCACCTAAGTTTGAATACGCCTAATGGAACAGAAAAACGAAAAAAAGTGGCACTTGGTTCGCAATAACAACGGTGAGTGGATTAGCAGTGAACAAGTGGTGTATCTTGATAATGCCTCAGCCATAAAATATAACTCGTATGCAAAACAATTGGGTCTGCAATTATCCCCTCAAACATATTATGAAGGAGAGACATGGTATTACAGGCATGAGCTGGAAACTGTAAAGGCTGCGATGGCTGCGAACTGTCAGAAGTCCGAATTTAGGAGGTTAAAGATAGATCCGGCAAAACGAAGACTCAGTGACGAAGAAATAAACAAAAATATCACGAATATGCTTAAACAAAAAACTGACGGACACTTTGGCGCCATAAATGAAGACTTCCCTTTATGGCGTAAGTTAGAGAATAATCCTCTTTTATGGTGGAAGAACCTTTTGGACGACAAAGAACTTTATGTAGAAATACGTAAAGACAACTATGCCAATGTGTATTATTATGGAGGCAACGTAGCATTGGTCAGATGGACAGGCGGTAATGTTTTGGCAGAAACCCATCGAAAATATTTGGGAGAATCAGATGGTAGTGCCACATATCAAGATTGTGCAGAAAAGCTTCAATGCAAAGAGGGTATAGAAGAAATCAAAGGAAAAATCAGAGAAGAGTATCATAAACTTTCCCAAAGAAAAGAAGTGGACAAACAAAACGGAGTTTACATATCCAACGAAAAATGGGTGCAAGGAGAATTGAAACTGCGCTTCCCGAATCGTTATATCGATTCAGAATTTGCCTATCGGACAGGAGAAAAAGAACTTATCCGGTTCGACTTAGTGGAACTGAGAGAAAACAGATTGGTGTTCATCGAATTGAAGTTGATAACCGATTCACGATTGAGATGTCAGGAAGGAGAACCGGAAATCATTAAACAGATGACCGAATACTGCAACTTCATCAGCAAGCATACTAATGAACTGAAAGACTACTATTCAAAATTGTTGCGCATAAAGAAACGTCTTGGTTTATGGGATGGGGACACCCAAATTGAGGAGGTAAATTTGAAACCCGAACTACTGGTAGTGAATACTTACAAAAGACTCACCTCTGGGAGAGAAAAACGAATAGATTACATAAAAAGGCTGAAAGAAAGAACTGAGTTTGATACGCTCATAAAAGATTATCCCAACTTATGCAGATAACCATCCATCGTGCAGAACAGATAGGCGGGCAAATCACTCGTATATCAACTGCGACAACCAATATCATTATTGACTTGGGACATAATCTTCCCCAAAATGTAGAAGATGAGGATGTTTATAACAACGTCCAAACGATAGCGGAAGTGACGAAAGATTGCTCGGCCATCCTTTATACCCATTATCATGGTGACCACATCGGACTGTTTCATCATGTACCAGACGATATTCCACAATATATTGGTGAAGCGGCAAAACAGATTGTCTTCAGAAAATATGAACAATTATCGCACTTGCCAAACAAAGCTGAGGAATACCAACGTGCACTGGATGTTGCTGCTAGGATGCGTACCTTCCATGAGAATCAGACATTGCATTTCGGAGGCATAACCGTCACACCTTATTTTGTCAGCCATTCGGCTTACGATGCTTATATGTTTCTGATAGAAGCGGAAGGAAAGCGGATTTTACATACGGGTGATTTCCGTGGACATGGCTATTTGAGCAAAGGGTTGATTCCTACTATCCAGAAATACATAGGACAAGTTGATGTGCTGATTATCGAGGGAACCATGCTTGCCCGTAATAGCGAAACTGTCCTGTCAGAAGCGGAGCTGTCGCAAAGGGTCGTCTCACTTATGAATGAACACAAATATGTGTTTGTCCATTGCTCATCTACCGACATGGAACGGCTTGCAAGCTTTAAGAATGCCACACGAGAAATGCACCCTCACCGTCCCTTGCTGGCTGATGAATATCAAAAAGACATACTTGACATTTTTTCTGCAACCGCAGGAAAGAAAAAGTCTTCATCCACTTGCTTTAAATTTGGCAAGGTATATACTTACGAGGATAGGAATACCAAACTAAAAAGGTGGATGGTTGATAACGGGTTCACTATGTTTATACGTTCAAGCACAAAGTTTCACAAGCTTTTAGACCAAATCTTCCATATACTCCCTGCTGAGGAAAAGCCTATACTCATTTATTCCATGTGGGATGGCTATATCAATAGAACTGACACCCAGAAAGAAGACTATATACAATTGCAAAAACGTTTTGCCAATGTTGTGTCCCTTCATACAAGCGGACATGCCACAATAGAAGTATTACGCAATATTTGTGAGCTGACGAATCCGCGGCTTGCCATTCTTCCTATTCATAAAGAAAAGGAGGTTGAATTCTCATCTACTGGTATTCCATCACAATTGCAAGAAAGAATTGTGACGACAAACCGTACATTAAGGAATATCAATATTGAATTTGTATGATGACAATGCTCTACTGATAGAATGATAGAAGAATACCCATTGTCTAAAATTAGGAATGTTGCTATCGCTACCACAAATCTTATTTAAAGCCATTCAAAGACGTTTAGCGTGGCTGCAAATAAATCCATACGGGAACAATTTGGGAACAGAGAGGATAAAAAGAAAACGACCAAGTATTGATATTCAATCACTTAGTCGTTTTACCTGTACCCAGAGCCGGGAACTTTTGCCTATTTTCACCCAATCTTCTTTGAAACTTGGGTTGGTCAGTATATATACATATCCTTGTTCTGATGCTTTCATTTAAGGCGGATTTGTATCTTATTTATTCTGCGATTCTATTGCCTAAGTCTTTGTTACGTTGCAAATATAGTAATTTATTTTCAATTAGAGCTATGCCGCAGGGATTTTTTTATTATGGAATGACAAGAACGGAATCTTACCGTTGGTATAGTTGGGAATTTGGCATAAAAAAGCGGGGCACAGGAACTGAATCCTGTGCCCCGCTGATTATTTTCTACAGCTATGGGTTAGCTGCGATACTCAAATACGTTCTGACGGCTCATCTGGCGGCGGTCCATGTCCTCACGGCTGCCGACGATGATCTTCTCGAACTCACGCAGACCTGTACCGGCCGGGATGAGGTGACCACAGATGACGTTCTCCTTCATACCCTGGAGGTTATCGCTCTTGCGACGGATGGCTGCCTCGTTGAGCACCTTCGTGGTTTCCTGGAATGATGCGGCAGACATGAAGCTCTTGGTGTGGAGTGCCGCACGTGTGATACCCTGCAATATCTGGGTAGATGTGGCAGGAACGGCGTCACGTACTTCCACGAGTTTCTGGTCACGGCGCTTGAGAAGCGAGTTCTCGTCACGCAACTTGCGGGCGGTGACAATCTGACCTTTGTGGAGGTTTTCTGAATCGCCTGCATCGGTAACGACTTTCTTACCCCAGATGCGGTCGTTCTCCTCGGCGAAGTCGAGCTTATCGACGATGTCGCTTTCAAGGAAGCTGGTATCGCCCGGGTCGTTGATTTGTACCTTACGCATCATCTGGCGGACGATTATCTCGAAGTGCTTGTCGTTGATCTTAACGCCTTGCAGACGATATACGTCCTGCACCTCGTTAACGATATACTCCTGCACAGCGGTAAGTCCCTTGATGGCAAGGATGTCGTTAGGCGTGATGACACCTGCGGAGAGTGGCGTGCCGGCACGTACTGCGTCGTGTTCCTGTACAAGCAACTGCTTTGACAGTGGCACGAGGTACTTACGCTGCTCACCTGTCTTTGAGGTGATGGTAATCTCACGGTTACCGCGCTTGAGGGCTCCCATCGTCACCTCACCGTCAATCTCGGATACAACGGCTGGGTTGCTTGGGTTACGTGCCTCGAAGAGCTCTGTCACACGCGGCAGACCACCGGTGATGTCGCCTGCACGGCCTACGGTACGTGGTATTTTGACGAGTGTCACACCTGATGGGATTGACGCACCGTCTTCCACTACTACGTGACCATCCACAGGGAGGTTGTAGGTGGCGATTATCTCACCGTTCTCGTCACAGATGTTACATGTAGGTACCATAGAACGATCCTTGCTCTCTATGATGATGCGCTCGGTCATACCTGTGGTTTCATCGGTCTCGGCTTTATATGTCGTACCTTCAACGAAATCGTTGAGGTGGACCTTACCTGCAAACTCTGAAACGATTACGGCATTGAACGGGTCCCAACGTGCTATGACATCACCTTTCTTTACGTGGTCACCGCTCTTGAAGAAGAGTGAAGAGCCGTAAGGTACCGGCACATTGGAAAGGGTGATGCCTGTTGTCGGGTCAACGAAACGACATTCGGTAAGACGGCTGACCACCATCTCGCAGTTTATCTCACTGCCCTCGCTGTTATCTACGTATGGCACAGCACGAAGTTCGTCGAATTCAACCACTGCTTCCGCTGCCTTACAGGTGACGCTGGCATTGGCGGCCGCACCACCGGCAATACCACCTGCGTGGAATGTACGGAGGGTAAGCTGTGTACCCGGCTCACCGATAGCCTGTGCGGCAATGACACCAACAGCCTCACCTTTCTGTACCATGCGCTGGGTGGCGAGATTACGGCCGTAGCACTTCTTGCAGACACCGTGCTTGGACTCACAGGTAAGCACAGAACGTATCTCGACAGTCTCGATACCTGCATCTTCTATGGCCTTGGCACGTGCCTCGTTTATTTCCTCTCCGGCGGGGCAAAGCACCTCGTTGGTATGTGGATTGATAACGTCATGCACGCTTACACGGCCGAGAATACGGTCGTAGAGGCTGGAGATGACATCATCGCCGTTTTTCAACGCCGAGCAGACAAGACCGCGCAATGTTCCGCAGTCGTCCTCTGTGATAATCACATCGTGTGACACATCCACAAGACGACGTGTGAGGTAACCGGCATCGGCTGTCTTCATAGCCGTATCGGCAAGTCCCTTACGGGCACCGTGGGAGGCGATGAAGTATTCAAGTACCGACATACCTTCCTTGAAGTTGGAAAGGATAGGGTTCTCAATGGTAGGACGTTCATCAGCACCTGCCTTCTGGGGTTTTGACATAAGGCCGCGGATACCGGAGAGCTGCTTAATCTGATCCTTAGAACCACGGGCACCGGAGTCAAGCATCATAAAGACAGCGTTAAAGCCCTGATCCGCTTCTGTCATTTCCTTCAACAGGATATTACCTATATCATTGTTAACGTGGGTCCATGTGTCGATTACCTGATTGTAACGCTCGGTATCGGTGATGAAGCCCATGTTGTAGTTATCGGTAATCTGGCGTACTTCCTCGTTACCCTTATTGATAAGCTCTTCCTTCTCCGGCGGAATAATTATGTCGTCAAGGTTGAATGACAGACCTGCAAGGTATGCCATGCGGTAACCAAGGTTCTTGATTCCGTCAAGGAACTCACAAGCGCGTGCAAAACCGACCACGTTAATCACATTCTGTATGATGTCACGCAGGGATTTCTTGGAAATGATGGTGTTGACATAGCCCATCTCATCCGGCACAAGGTCATTCACGATGACGCGGCCTACGGAGGTCTCCACCATACGCTTCTGCTTCTCGCCATCAACTATGTCATCAACGACTACCTTCACGATGGCATGGAGGTCGCAACGCTTCTCATTGTAAGCGATGATAGCTTCTTCCGGGCCATAGAACGTAAGGCCTTCGCCTTTCGCTCCCGGGCGTAACTTGGTGATATAGTAAAGACCGAGCACCATGTCCTGCGAAGGCACGGTGATAGGTGCACCGTTGGCAGGGTTGAGGATGTTGTGGCTCCGAGCATAAGCATCTGTGCCTCGAGGATGGCCTCGTTGCGAGCGGGAGGTGCACAGCCATCTGGTCACCGTCGAAGTCGGCGTTGAATGCCGTACATGCCAGCGGGTGGAGCTGGATAGCCTTGCCCTCGATCATCTTGGGCTGGAAAGCCTGGATGCCGAGACGGTGAAGTGTCGGGGCACGGTTGAGCAGCACGGGGTGTCCCTTCATGACATTCTCGAGGATGTCCCAAATGATTGGCTCACGACGATCTACAATGCGCTTAGCGCTCTTTACGGTCTTGACGATGCCACGCTCGATGAGCTTGCGGATAATGAACGGTTTGTAAAGTTCGGCAGCCATGAGCTTCGGCAGACCGCACTCGCCCATCTTCAGCTCCGGACCAACGACAATAACGGAACGTGCCGAATAGTCCACACGCTTACCGAGAAGGTTCTGACGGAAGCGGCCGGCCTTACCTTTCAGAGAGTCGGAAAGGGATTTCAGAGGACGGTTGCCCTCACTCTTTACAGCACTGCTCTTACGGGAATTGTCGAAAAGGGAGTCAACAGCCTCCTGGAGCATACGCTTCTCATTACGGAGGATTACCTCCGGAGCGTGAATCTCCATAAGGCGCTTCAGACGGTTGTTTCTTATTATGACACGACGGTAAAGGTCGTTGAGGTCTGATGTGGCGAAGCGTCCTCCATCCAGAGGAACCAGCGGACGGAGTTCCGGCGGAGTGACAGGAAGAATCTTCATTATCATCCACTCCGGACGGTTCTCTGTGCCTTCCGGCCCACGACTGTTACGGAATGCCTCTACCACCTGCAAACGTTTCAGAGCCTCAGTCTTACGCTGTACAGAACCTTCTGTGCTGGCCTGGTCGCGCAACTCGTATGAAAGCGTGTCAAGGTCAAGGTTCTGAAGAAGGATATAAACAGCCTCGGCACCCATTTTGGCAATGAACTTGTTAGGGTCACTGTCGTCAAGGTAATCGTTGTTCGCGTCAAGACGGTTGTCAACAATGTCGATATATTCCTCTTCTGTAATGAAGTCCAACTTGTGCGAGCCATTAAGGTCTGTACCATCATCAGTCTTCGCTCCCTCGAGAATACCGGGCTGTATTACGACATACTTTTCATAGTATATGACAGACTCCAGCTTTTTCGTAGGAATGCCGAGAAGATAGCCTATTTTGTTAGGCAGTGAACGGAAATACCAGATATGTGCAACCGGAACAACGAGTTCTATATGTCCGGAACGCTCACGGCGCACTTTCTTCTCTGTCACCTCCACGCCGCAGCGGTCGCAGACGATACCCTTGTAGCGGATACGCTTATACTTGCCGCAGGCGCACTCAAAGTCTTTGGTAGGACCGAAGATACGCTCACAGAAGAGACCGTCACGCTCAGGCTTGTAAGTGCGATAGTTGATAGTCTCCGGCTTTGTAACCTCACCATAAGAATGTTCGAGTATGTCTTCCGGCGATGCCAGGCCGACGGTAATCTTCGTGAAGTTATTTTTTATCTTGTTGTCTTTCTTGAAAGCCATAGTTTTCGTTATTTATGATTAATCAAGCTTTATGCTGAGACCCAAACCGCGAAGCTCGTGCAGCAGCACATTGAGAGATTCCGGTATACCCGGTGTAGGCATGGAGTCGCCTTTGACGATTGCCTCATAACTCTTGGAACGTCCCGTAACATCGTCTGACTTGATGGTGAGGATTTCCTGAAGGACGTGGCTGGCGCCGAATGCCTCGAGCGCCCACACCTCCATCTCTCCGAAACGCTGACCACCAAACTGTGCTTTACCACCGAGAGGCTGCTGTGTGATGAGAGAGTACGGACCGATGGAACGGGCGTGCATCTTATCCTCTACCATGTGGCCGAGTTTAAGCAGTATGATCACACCCACCGTTGCCGGCTGGTCAAAACGCTCACCGGTCTCACCATCATAAAGGTGTGTGGAGCACAGGCGCGGCAAGCCGGCCTTGTCCGTCCACTCCGAAAGGTCTTCAAGCTTAGCGCCATCAAAGATTGGCGTGGAGAACTTAACACCCAACTTACGTCCGGCAGCACCGAGGATGGCCTCGAATATCTGGCCAAGGTTCATACGTGAAGGCACGCCAAGAGGGTTAAGCACCAAATCCACGGGACGCCCATCTTCAAGGAACGGCATATCTTCCTGACGAACAACCTTTGACACAATACCCTTGTTACCGTGACGACCGGCAAGTTTGTCACCTACACCGATCTTACGTTTCTTGGCAATATATACCTTTGCCATCTGCAATACGCCGGAAGGAAGGTCGTCACCGATGGTGATGGCGAACTTACGGCGCTTCAGCTCTGCGTCAAGCAACTTGTACTTGCGGATATAATTCATGATAAGCATCTTAATAAGCTTATCCGTATGCTCGTCACCGGTCCAGTTGCCTGACTGCACTCCGTCATATTCGAGGTTTGCAAGCATGGCGGCGGTGAACTTGCTGCCTTTCGTTATTACCTCCGCTCCTGTATAGTCCGTAACGCCGGCACATGTCTTGCCCTCGGTAAGGGTGAGGAGCTTGTCAACAAGGATTTCTTTCAGATCCTTGCCTTTTGCCTCGTATTCCTCGTCTATCTTTGCAAGGATTACCTTGTCCTGCTTCTTTGACTCACGTGTCTTGACGGCACGGGCAAAGAGTTTCTTGTCTATCACGACACCGGACAATGAAGGATTGGCTTTCAAGGAAGAGTCTTTCACGTCACCAGCCTTGTCGCCGAATATGGCACGCAGCAACTTCTCTTCCGGTGAAGGATCGCTCTCACCCTTTGGCGAAATCTTGCCTATCATTATGTCACCCGGCTCAACGCGGGCACCGAGACGTATTATACCGTTTTCGTCCAAATCCCTTGTAGCGTCCTCCGATACATTCGGTATGTCAGATGTCAGTTCCTCCATGCCACGCTTTGTCTCGCGGACATCAAGGGAGTACTCATCCACATGAACTGACGTGAGAACGTCATCACGGACAATGCGCTCTGACAATACGATAGCGTCCTCATAGTTGTAACCCTTCCATGGCATATAAGCCACAAGGAGGTTACGGCCGAGAGCCAACTCGCCATTCTCCGTGGCATAACCTTCCGTGAGAATATCACCGGCCTTAACACGCTGGCCTTTGTCGCAAATCGGACGGAGGTCAATGGTCATGTTCTGGTTGGTACGACGGAACTTGGGAATACGGTATTCCTTTATGGCAGGCTCAAAACTTACGAACTCCTCGTCCTCTGTACGGTCATAGAGGATACGGATAGTCGTAGCGTCAACATATTCTATGATACCGTCACCTTCCGCCGTTATCATAGTACGTGAGTCCTCACATACCTGACGCTCCAAGCCTGTACCGACAATAGGCGCGTCATTGTGAAGCAGAGGTACTGCCTGACGCATCATGTTACATCCCATCAACGCACGGTGACCGTCATCATGCTCAAGGAACGGAATAAGGCCGGCGGAAACAGAAGCGATCTGCTGCGGAGAGACGTCCATAAGATCCACCTCTGACGGTGGAACAACAGGGAAGTCTGCCTTCTCGCGGCACTTAACCACATCGCGAACAAACTTGCCGTCATCCTGCAACGGCGCATTGCCCTGACCTATAATATGAGTCTCCTCCTCTTCCGCCGTGAGATATACAACATGATCATTGTCAAGATCCACAACACCATCATTCACCTTACGGTATGGTGTTTCAATGAAACCAAGATCATTAATCTGGGCGAACATACAGAGAGAGGATATCAATCCGATGTTTGGTCCTTCCGGTGACTCGATAGGACAAAGACGGCCATAATGGGTATAGTGTACGTCACGCACCTCGAAACCTGCACGCTCACGTGAAAGACCGCCGGGGCCGAAGGCCGACAGACGACGCTTGTGTGTCACCTCGGCCAACGGGTTGGTCTGGTCCATGAACTGTGAGAGAGGATTGGTACCGAAGAATGAGTTGATTACACTCGAAATGGTCTTGGCATTGATAAGGTCCGTAGGTGTGAACACCTCATTGTCACGCACGTTCATACGCTCACGGATAGTGCGGCTCATACGTGAGAGACCTATCGAGAACTGGTTAGCCAGTTGCTCGCCGACTGTACGCACACGACGGTTTGACAAGTGGTCAATATCATCTACCGTAGCATTGCTGTTAATGAGCTGTATGAGATACTTGATAATCTCAATGATGTCCTCCTTTGTCAGGATACGCACATCCATGCCCGTGTCAAGACCAAGTTTCTTGTTGATGCGGTAGCGGCCGACCTCACCCAAGTCATAGCGCTTGTCGGAGAAGAAAAGGTTTTGTATCACCTCACGTGCACTTGCCTCATCCGCCGGATCAGCATTACGAAGCTGACGGTAGATATAATACACAGCCTCTTTCTCTGAGTTTGACGTATCCTTAGCCAGCGTATTGAAAATAATTCCATATTTGGAGGCACTGTCCTCATTCTTGTGAAGAAGGATGGTTGACTGCTCACTATCAAGAATATCCTGTATGTTATCCTCGGTTATCACAGTCTCGCGCTGCATGAGAATCTCGTTGCGCTCCAGAGAAACGACCTCACCCGTATCTTCATCAACAAAGTCCTCAGACCATGTCTTCATTATGTGTGCGGCAAGTGTGCGGCCGATAGCTTCTTTAAGATTCTTCTTTGTGACTTTCAACTCTTCCGCAAGGTCAAAAATCTGAAGAATGTCTTTATCTTTCTCGAAACCGATGGCACGCAACAGCGTAGTCACGGGCAATTTCTTCTTACGGTCGATGTAAGCATACATCACATTGTTGATGTCCGTGGCAAACTCTATCCATGAGCCCTTGAAAGGAATAATACGCGCACTGTAAAGTACAGAGCCATTAGCATGGATGCCTTGTCCGAAGAACACACCCGGTGAACGGTGCAACTGTGACACGACGACACGCTCGGCACCATTTATGATAAAGGTACCATTATTGGTCATGTATGGAATAGTCCCCAAGAACACATCAGAAATGATTGTCTCGAAATCGGTGTGATCCTCATCGGTACAATACAATTTCATCTTTGCCTTCATCGGAACACTGTAAGTAAGGCCACGCTCAAGGCACTCCTCTATCGAATAACGGGGAGGGTCAATGAAATAGTCCAAAAACTCAAGGACAAAATGATTACGTGTGTCCGCAATAGGGAAGTTCTCGGCGAATACCCTATACAGGCCATCATTCTTGCGTTCCTCCGGAGGTGTGTCCAACTGGAGAAAATCACGGAACGACTTCAACTGCACGTCAAGAAAATCCGGATAAGGCATCGGATTCTTCACGTGTGCGAAGTTTATTCTGTTTTCAACATTTTTAGATGTCATGCTTTATAATAATAAGTATGATAGTTTTAGTATCTTTTCCCTTTCTAACTCTTGCCTTTACCGGATTCCCCCGGTTTCATAATGCTGCAACATAACCACAGAAAAATATTTTCTTAATAATGGCAGCATAATAGACACAATAAGGTTAGGACCTGCCTACTTGGTAGATCCTAACCATTTTGTTTCATTTCTAACGTCAGGCCCGAGAACATTATCGAGCCCTCATGCCCGGAAAGTACTTCATCGTCTTTCCGCGGCCAAGCGTCATCAAGCCGGAATTACTTGAGCTCAACAACAGCTCCAGCCTCCTCGATAGCCTTCTTCAAGTTCTCAGCCTCTGCCTTAGAGAGACCCTCCTTGATAGTAGAAGGTGCACCGTCAACGAGTTCTTTAGCTTCCTTCAGACCAAGGCCACAAGCCTCCTTAACGGCCTTTACAACCTGAAGCTTTGCAGCGCCTGCCTCTTTCAGGACTACATCGAAAGAATCCTTCTCAGCAGCAGCCTCTGCACCTGCAGCAGCAGGAGCGGCAGCAACAGCAACAGCTGCGGCAGCTGGCTCAATACCATACTCGTCCTTGAGGATCTGAGCGAGTTCGTTTACTTCCTTTACGGTGAGGTTCACGAGTTCCTCTGCGATAGCTTTAATATCTGCCATTTTTATATAAAAATTTAATTTTGTTTATACTTTTGTTTATAAATTATTTTATAGGCGTAATCTTCAACAAGCCAACCAATCAGGCCGCTTGCTCAACATCACTTTTACTCAGCACGCTCTCCAAGTGTCTGGAGAAGGCCGTGGATTGTACCAGAACCAGACTGCAGTGCAGAAACAACGTTCTTTGCCGGAGACTGGAGCAGTGCGATAACGTCTGCGATAAGCTCGTTCTTGCTCTTGAGGGCAGCGAGTTCCGCAAGTTTGTCTGCACCGATGAAAATGCTTTCCTCAGCATAGGCTGCTTTAAGAGAAGGATTGGCATCCTTATACTCCTTCAACAACTTCGCAGGCTGATTCGCAGTCTGCGTGAACATTACAGCAGTATTGCCTTTGAGGCAATCGTAAAGCGCAGTGTAATCTTTCTCTGCGGCATCCAAAGCCTTTATCAGCAGTTTGTTCTTCACTACAACTGCCTTTATTTCGCTTTGGAAAGCTTTGCGGCGGAAGTCACTGGTAGCCTTAGCGTCCATACCTGTCACATCTACGAGATAGAAGTGCGGGTACTGGCTGATAAGTTCACCAAGCTTGGAGATGATAGTATCTTTTACTTCTTTTTTCATTTTACAAAACTTTTAGAGTTAATCGGCTGATTTAGGATCAATCTTGATACCCTTACTCATCGTGCTTGAAATAAAGATACTCTTGATGTATGTACCCTTAGCAGCAGCTGGTTTCAGTTTGATAACTGTCGCGATAAACTCCTTCACGTTTCCGGCGATAGCCTTTGCATCCATGGAGACTTTGCCAACAGAAGTGTGGATAATACCGGTCTTGTCAACCTTGAAATCTATCTTACCCTGCTTAACTTCCTTGACAGCCTTTGCGACATCCATTGTCACAGTGCCGCTCTTCGGGTTTGGCATAAGTCCGCGAGGACCGAGTATGCGGCCGATAGGACCAATCTTACCCATGCAAGAAGGCATTGTAATAATGACATCAACATCTGTCCAACCACCCTTGATCTTCTCGATATACTCGTCAAGACCAACATAGTCGGCACCAGCTTCTTTCGCAGCAGCTTCCTGGTCAGGAGTACAGAGTGCAAGCACGCGTGTAACCTTACCGGTACCGTTAGGAAGGCTCACAACGCCACGAACCATCTGGTTTGCCTTACGGGGGTCAACACCAAGACGAACGTCAACATCGACAGAAGCGTCAAACTTTGTTGTTGTGATTTCCTTCACAAGAGTAGCAGCCTCATCAATAGTATAAAGCTTACCCTGCTCAACCTTGTCAGCTACTGCTTTTTGATTTTTTGTCAGTTTACTCATTTGTTTTTGAAGTTTTTCGGTACAAACGGTGTTATAACTGTCTCATGTAAATGAACAAACAATTTTCCACCTCCCGGAAATGTTAAATAATCAGCGGACAATATTCGCCTTACCGCTTACGATTCGGGGAAATCACCTTTCACGGTGATACCCATGCTGCGTGCCGTACCGGCGATCTGCTTCATGGCAGACTCGATAGTAAAGCAATTCAAATCTTTCAACTTATCCTCCGCAATAGCACGAACCTGATCCCATGTAATCTCGGCAACCTTGTTACGGTTAGGAGAAGCGGAACCGGACTTGATCTTTGCTACTTCCTTAAGCTGCACGGCAGCAGGAGAAGTCTTGATTATAAAATCAAAAGATTTGTCAGCATAGTAAGTTATAACAACAGGAAGAACCTTGCCAGCCTTATCCTGGGTACGAGCATTGAACTCCTTGCAGAAGCCCATAATGTTGATACCCTTAGAACCCAATGCAGGTCCTACCGGAGGAGAAGGATTGGCAGCCCCACCCTTAATTTGTAATTTGAGTTGTCCAACAACTTCTTTAGCCATCTTTGTTGTTAATAATTATAGAGTTAATTATAGGAAAAGGGGTTAATGGAAGCATTATTTTTGTTAACCCGCAATTCTTTCTTTGGCTGTAAACAACCGCAAGAATCCCCAAAAGGTTTCCAACAGTTGCATATCTTTATACCTTTTATATTATATAAGGTAACAGTTTCTAAATAAAAAGACTTACCCCTCTTTCTCCACTTGCATGAAGTTTAATTCCAAAGGAGTGTTCCTACCGAAAATCTTAACAACGACTTTCAATGTTCGCTTTTCATTGTTAATAGCCTCTATGACTCCACTGAATCCGGAGAACGGGCCATCGGTAACCTTAACTGTCTCGTCAACCATAAACGGTATCTCCATCTCCTCCACAAGTTCCGTATCCTCCGCAGCACCAATCATACGATTAATATCCTGCTGACGTACAGGCGTAGGATCATCAAGTCCGCCAAGAAAGCCCAAACAGTTAGGCATAAAACGTAAGGTATGCGCGGTATCACCAATAAGGTTCGCCTCCACAAAGAGATACCCCGGAAGAGCAACCTTTTCCTTAACAACACGCTTGCCGTTACGCAAAGCGGCATGTTTCTCCATCGGCAAAAGCACCTGGGACACATTCTGCGCCAACTGCGGATTGTGACTGCATTCAGTCTCGATATACTCTTTCAGCTTTGCTTCCTTTCCGCTCACGGAACGCATAGCATACCATTTCATTCCTTTCTCTGCCATGTTTTCGATTAGTTAGGATAAATCGAGCTCATTACGAATTTGAAGACAGAGTCCATACAAAAGACTATTACCGCTATAACAAGCGAAGCACACAACACTACCATAGCGGAGTGTGTGAGCTGTGCGCGAGTAGGCCAGGTAGTCTTATGTGCAAGCTCCTCATAGCAAGCCTTGCAATAATTTACTATCTTGTTCATATTGATTTTTCTTTTAGCACGGGAAGAGAGGCTCGAACTCCCGACACCTGGTTTTGGAGACCAGTGCTCTACCGACTGAGCTATTCCCGTATAAAAGTGCCGGGCGAAAGTTTAGTTTCACAGCCGCCCGGCACTATATGTATATCCAAGGAGATTAATCCTCGTAAACCTCTGTAATCTGGCCAGAGCCTACGGTACGGCCACCCTCACGGATAGCGAAGCGGAGACCCACGTTAAGAGCAACAGCGTAGATAAGCTCGACTGTTATCTCTACGTTATCACCAGGCATTACCATCTCAACACCTGCCGGGAGAGAAATCTCACCTGTGCAGTCCATAGTACGGAGATAGAACTGTGGACGATACTTGTTTCCGAATGGAGTGTGACGGCCACCCTCTTCCTTCTTCAGGACATAGATAGAAGCCTTGAACTTCTTGAACGGCTTAACCTGTCCCGGATGGCAGAGAACCATACCACGCTTGATTTCAGTCTTGTCAATACCACGGAGAAGAAGACCGACGTTGTCACCAGCCTGACCCTCATCAAGAATCTTACGGAACATCTCAACACCTGTAACAACAGACTTCTTGTCCTCACCAAGACCGAGGATCTCAACCTCGTCACCTACATGGATACGACCAGTCTCGATACGGCCGGTAGCAACAGTACCACGACCTGTGATAGAGAACACGTCCTCTACAGGCATAAGGAATGGTTTGTCAAGGTCACGCGGAGGATCCTGAATCCAGGTATCACAAGCGTCCATAAGTTCCATAACCTTCTCTTCCCACTTCTCTACGCCGTTAAGAGCGCCGAGTGCAGAACCGCGGATGATAGGAGTGTTGTCGCCATCATACTCATACTGAGCAAGAAGGTCACGCATTTCCATCTCAACGAGCTCAAGCATTTCCTCGTCGTCAACCATGTCACACTTGTTCAGGAACACAACGAGACGGGGAACGTTCACCTGACGGGCGAGAAGGATGTGCTCGCGAGTCTGGGGCATCGGACCGTCAGTAGCAGCAACCACGATGATAGCACCGTCCATCTGAGCAGCACCGGTAACCATGTTCTTCACATAGTCAGCGTGTCCCGGGCAGTCAACGTGAGCGTAGTGACGGTTAGCGGTCTGATACTCTACGTGAGCGGTGTTGATTGTGATACCACGCTCTTTCTCCTCGGGAGCGTTGTCAATCTGATCGAAAGACTTAACCTCAGAGAAACCCTTCTTTGCAAGAACGGTTGTGATAGCAGCGGTCAGAGTAGTCTTACCGTGGTCAACGTGACCAATGGTACCAATGTTTACGTGCACCTTGTCACGTACGAAATTCTCTTTTGCCATTGTTTTTCTTTTTTATAGTTGTGATTTTTACTTTTGAAACATTATTAGAAGTAAGCCTTCATAATAAAGAATTGCCTGAGCTGTATCTGAGAGTTGAACTCAGGACCTCTTCCTTACCAAGGAAGTGCTCTACCACTGAGCTAATACAGCATCGACATTTCCTAATGGAGCGGAAAACGGGACTCAAACCCGCGACCCCCAGCTTGGAAGGCTAGTGCTCTATCAACTGAGCTATTTCCGCAGAAAAATTTTGCGAAGACGTTGCTTCTTTGCTTTCTCAAAAACATCATGGGAATACCACAAAAACAAGCGTTTCCGCAAACTATCGATTTGTATAGTGGGTAGTGATGGATTCGAACCACCGAAGTCGAAAGACAGCAGATTTACAGTCTGCCCCATTTGGCCACTCTGGTAACTACCCTTCAATTATGCGCCCCTTCACTTACAAGAGATTCCCTTTTCCGTAACTTCCGCTCGTCTTCCGAGGGAGCCTCTTGTCGGATTCGAACCAACGACCCCGAGATTACAAATCACGTGCTCTGGCCAACTGAGCTAAAGAGGCATGCCGTTTTGCATTCGAAAGACGTCGCTTGGGACATCATTTTTGATTTCGGTTGCAAAGGTACGCATAATTTCTCAAACCACCAAATATTTTGGAAAGTTTTTTAATAATTCCTCGATTTTTCTTTCAATTTCGTCACCTTAACCTTCAAAGCGTCCACGCAAAGGTCTATTGCCTCTTCAAATGTATCGCAGGTTTTCTCTACGAACTGCGTTCCGCCAGGTACTACCGCCGTAAGACTTGCCGTCTTGTTCATGGCGGTCTGAGGTTTGACGACTTTAAGTTGCACCTCTACTTTCTGTATATCTTCGTAAGACTTGGCGAGTTTTTCCACCTTTTTAGTGATAAACTCTTGTAATTTTTCCGTTGCGTCAAAGCGTAGCGCCTGAATTTTGATTTCCATAGTTATCTAAGATTTAGTTAATCGTTTGTCTTCCGCCCTCGGATGGGCATCAGAATATGTCCGCTTTAATTCCTCGAAAGTGACATGCGTGTATATCTGCGTTGTATCGAGCCTCTCATGTCCCAGCAGTTTCTGTACGCTGCCCAACTTTGCCCCATTGTTAAGCAAGGCCGTAGCAAACGAGTGGCGCAACACGTGCGGAGAGCGTTTCTTTTGCGATGTCACAAGCGACAGGCTCTTCTTCACGGCGGAATAGACCTGGGCGGCCGTCATAGGCGCGCCCTTGGCGTTGCGGAAGAGCGCCCCTGTATCGTCAACAGCGGGAGTAATCATGTCGCGCATTTTCATATACACATCCAATGCGTCCGTGATTTCCGCGCCCAACGGCACTACACGCTGCTTACGGCGTTTTCCGGTAACCTTTACATACCCGCCCGCAAAATCAATATCCTTGTCACGCAGACCTACCACTTCCGCCCGTCTCATCCCCGTGCTATATAATAATAATAATAAGGTACGTGTACGTACATCATTAATATCATCATAATCCCACGGTATAGAGTCAAACAGTCTGTCCGCCTCCTGTTCTTTCAGGAACACCGGCAGGTTTTTCTGTTTCTTCGGACCGTTAACGCCGTGCGCCGGATCCCGCTTTATCACGCCTTTCCTCAAGGCATACTTATATAGCGACCTCACCGCGCTGAGTTTCTTACACGTGTTAGTGGCTTTGTACCCCCTATCCATCATGTCCTCCACCCAGTCTCTAATGATGTCACTGTCGGCATCTTCGGGAGCAAGACTGCCGTCAATCTCCCCGAGGAAAGCGATGTAATCGGCAAGTGCCGCACGATAGGTCACAACAGTCTGCGGTGACGCATCTTTCTCCGCTTCCATATATCTCAGGAAGTCTTCAACAATCATGTTGCGAATTTACGAAAACAAATTCAGACTACCAAACTTTTTAGCGAGTTTTAACACTCCTCGCTCTGGCGCAGCTTCTGCACATAGATAGCGTGCTCCATCTTGAGTCTCTTCAGTACAGAAGGCTTGTTAAACTGCTGACGTGCGCGAAGTTCCTTAACGACACCAGTCTTCTCAAACTTTCTCTTAAACTTCTTGAGAGCTCTTTCGATGTTCTCGCCTTCCTTAACAGGTACAATAATCATTGCTTTGTCTTTAATTTTTAATTAGTTAATAAATAGTGTCACGGTACTTTTACCGTAAGTTGGGTGCAAAATTACTACATTTTCCCGACATGACCAAACTTTTTGCGGAAAATATTAACTCATAGCACGTTAATTGGTATTCTGTCACTCTAACGCCAAGAAATCACGACACACATCCGCCACTTTGACAGGGACAAGCATAAAATCTTGTAACAAGCAAAGAGCCGCCAACTTTGTAGAGACGATGTACCACATCGTCTCAAGAAACAAGGCATTAAGCGATTGCAGGGAGACGATGAGGTTCATCGTCTCTACATACGGAAACGTTAATGCCGTTCTTCCATTACGCAGCAATGACATTTGTAACGTTTTTGAATCGCAATATCTTGTAAAAACGCAGAAGCATACACGGATGTGGGATATTGTAAAAATAGTTCTATTCTTTCTTATTTATTCTATATTCCGCAAAAACACCGGAATACACATAATCCCGTGTATATTGTTTCTTCAATTTGTTATAAGAGGCAAACTTTGTATAACTTATTTTTTCAGGGAACAAGAACAAAGATTCACTGTCATAAACAACCTGATAATCACTAAAAAGTAATTGTAAGTCTTCTGAAAGGTCAGACTCCTCTAAAACCACATGCAATGTATTATATATATTTGCATCATTCACCGTTTCCAGTAAACTATCATACTTCTCTGACATCTGCACAGCGAGGTCTCCCATTCCATCATAACATGCGCAAATATGAACAAAGTCTTTTACACCGTATTTGCTTTTACAAACATCAATAACTTTCAACAACATAGCTATCTGCTCATCGTATGACAAAACATAACCATTTGACATATTAGGAGTCTTCTCCAAATCCTTTATGTTGCGTTCTATAACATATTCAAATGGCGAGATAGTTATGGCACAAGCAGAATCTCTATATATCGTGGCAACGATTCTGACCTTAGAAGTGTCATTGCCCGAGACACCGCTGAATTCAATAACCCTTGCATAATATCTATCGTTAAACGGCAGGTCCCTTGCTGTTATATTCATGTTGATGTTCTCCAAAGTTCTCAACCTTTCCGTATCTTGCCCACTGCATGATACAAGAAGAAAGAGACAACAAAGAAGAAAAGGCTTGCGTGTTTCATAATGACAGAGTATGAATAGGTTGCTTACGTTCGTCTGTTTTTTTATTGTTCGGCAAAGATATATATAAAAATACGGCTGACAAAATAAAGAGACATGAAATGACAATATATGGTATATGGATAAAATATTATGTTACATAAGCACAAATCAACCATCGCAAAGACTATGTAACGACTTAGTCTTGTAACAGCTGATTTGTGTCCTACTCTAATTATCGGGTGTTTCCACTTAGATTTATTTTATCTCTTCCTGATAATCCTCTTTGTCGTATTCCGGATAACAAATACCCTTTCCCGTCAACAAATAGCCGTCCTTATAGTCTGACTCCGGTACTATGGGCGCAGCAAATTTGTATGCGCCTATCTCATCAAACAATCCTACGATCTCCTCGGGAGTACAGAAAGTCAATAACGAGACCATTGACGTGAAATCACTCACAACCACATCTCCATTATTACGCAACAATATAGACACCCAATTCAACGTATTTTTCTTTTTCAAGAAAGCATCTTTACCCTTAGACAAGAAATAATAAAGAGTAATTGATTTCACGCGGTTTATATCATCTCTATACTTCATGTAATCATTATAACGAGGGCCTGTATAGTGTGGAAGATTGTAATACATCCTCTCTGTCGTATTCCTTATGTGCGATATACTGTCGTTCAAATCTGCAATAGAGTACTTATAATATTTATATTCTATAACATGCTCTTCTATCAGCACCCTTTTACCTACAACGCTTTTACGGATTATAATATCTTTATCTTCTGCAAAAGCGGTCATGGTTCCAGCTATAAATAGGAGCACTATACTCAGCCATGTTATTACCATCCGATGTGGATATATGTTGTCACTTGTATGTTTCATCTTTAATATCAGTCATTATGAATACAGTGCATATTCCGGTTCTCTAATAACAAGTTACACATCACAGAATGTTACTATCTACTCATATTCCGGTTTCACTCTTGTATATGTAACAGTCATGTCTGCACCTCCTATATATCCGTCTTTCTGTTCATAGAAAAGAATCAGCTTATTATCATCCAATGCCTTTATCTCACAATACTCCAACTCATGCACTCTATCATTGTAGTCAATAAGATATTTTCCCTGAGACGGTTTCCCTACTTTCGTGAAATCAAAGGACGTTGGAATATTATCGGACAGATAGTAGGGTTTGGAATACCTTACAGTTTTGTTAATTAGAGAATATTTACTGGTATCAATAATAGAATCCCTACTAAACTCTAAAATATTAGTTTCATAACGTTCTTTTTTTATCCACTTTTTACCCATAAGAGAACTCTGGGAGTTTTGCATTTGTGAATAACAGCAAACACTAATACAAATCAAGGTTAACAATAATATTAATTTCCTATTCATCTTATATGACTATTTTTTCTATATACATAAGCGGTCAACCTTTCCACTTATTTCTATTCTTTCTTCTTTATTCTATATTCCGCGAAAACACCGGAATACACATAATCCCGTGTATATTGTTTCTTCAATTTGTTATAAGAGGCAAACCGGGCGTAATTTATCTGTTTTGGATTAACGTATGGAGATTCAATATCATGAACAACATTATAATCCTTAAAAACCAATTTAAGGTCTTCTGATAAACAGGAATGTTCTAAAACTGTATGCAATAATTCATATTTATCTGATTCTTTTGTCTTGGCCAAACTGTCATATTGTTCAGTAAAATACACATTGAAATCCCCCATGGTTTCCAGATATGCACGACAAAAGGCAAAGTCTTTTACTCTGTATTTGCTTTTACAAGCATCAATCACTTTCAATAACATGGCGATCTGCTCATCGTATGACAAAGCATAACCGGACAATTGTTCCGGAATAATTCTAAATGCTTGTATTGTTTGTTTGGTAACATATCCAAATGGCGAGATTGTTATGGCACAAGCAGAATCCCTATATATCGTGGCAACGATTCTGACCTTAGAAGTGTCATTGCCTGAGACACCGCTGAATTCAATAACCCTTGCATAATACCTATCATTAAACGGCAAGTCCCTTGCTGTTATATTCATGTTGATGTTCTCCAAGGTTCTCAACCTTTCCGTATCTTGCCCACTGCATGATACAAGAAGAAAGAGAAAACAAAGAAGAAAAGGTTTGGCGTGTTTCATAATGACAGAGTATGAATAGGCAGCTTACGTTTGTCTGTTTTTTATTGTTCGGAAAAGATATACTGATTACCTTGCAAAGGTATCTACAAGGTAATCAATACAAAAAAATAACATTATAGTAACATATTAGGAATGAACTATTATCTCAAACGCTTGTATGTAAAATATACATCTTCCCCACCCCCAACAGAATTTGGAGTTCCTTTAACAAACAATACCAATTTATCGGATGTAAAAGTCATAATCTGATAATAAGATACCTTATTCTGCCTATGATTATAATAAACGAGAAAAGAACCTTTTGATTCTTTGCCGACAAGGGAGTCTTCAAAAACCATGGGTACAGAATCACTTAGATAGTACTTAAACTTTAATTCAAATACATAATCATCCTTTGGATAATTGTCTCTATCTATCATGAACGATGGAGAAAATGACAATATAACCTCTTCTTCTTCAAAAACAGGGTCGATCATTTGCCATTTAGTTCCATTCAATTGACTTATACAGACAGATACCTGTGCGACACACAATGAGGATATGCACATAAAGAAACTTAAAAATAATGTTTTCATTGTTATTCTAATATTTCTTCTATATATATATATGTTGTAATTGTATTTTTGCCATCAATATCCTTAATATAAAACTCGTTCGAATAATGGGTCTCATATTTACCTGTTCCAGGATTTATACATTGAAAGGCTTCTGATTACCAATAGAGGTTGTACCATTGTTATCTGGATGATACGAACCAACTACTGGCTCCCCACTACCACCAGTATTTCCACCACCAGAAGGAGTTACAGGAGGAGTTACAGGATCATTATGGGTATGGCGACCATTATAAAAATCCTCATTTCGGACCTGAGCACGGCAGATAGGGCACTCCACATATTTACTCATACAGTCATGACCATCCGACACCTTATAGGATTGATGGCATGTTCTGCATTCTGTCATACGCTCAGGACAGGATTCCTCATGTGCTTCTATCTCTCTTTTACATAAACGGACACCGCAACCGTATTTACAATTTACAAGTTCACCATTCACCTCAACATCATCCAACATCTCATACATCATTGTCTGAGCTGACGCCGTCATGGAAATAAAGGACAGGCCGCCCTCGGTCATCACTATCTGCAAATTTACAAATAATAATGCGATAAACAAAATCCTTTTCATCTTCTTAACATTATTGCCGTCTGGTCGGTGTCATCCATGTCGAGGTTGTACCAAGTATCTTACATGAATGACCTTTTCCTGTAACAAAAAAGGTTGACCGCAGACATTGAGCGGTCAACCCCTAACCTTGCATAAATCAGTCATTATGAATACAGTGTGTATTCCGGTTATCTAATAACAATTACACATCACAGGATGTTACTATCTACTCATATTCCGTTTTCACTCTTGTATATGTAACAGTCATGTCTGCACCCCCTACATGATGAGGCATCGCCCTTAAAAAAACAACCAGAGAATCAGAACTAAACTTCTTGATTTCTCTACAAGTCACTTCTGGAATATACGGATTGTAATCGACAATATAGTTGCCTTTATTGTTCTTCCCCACTTTGGAAAAATCGAAATTCTCTGTGTATTCGTCAGATAGATAATATGGAAAACTGACACACATTGTATCCTTCGCCATATAATAAGTATAGACGATAGAATCAGTAGTAAAGAACATCCGTTTTTCTCTACCTTTATAGTTGATATTTTGCCATTCTGTCCCAATTAATTGTTTTGCGGTGTATTCTGCATAGATATTGCATACCCAAATGGCTAATAATAGAATCGATAAAACTTTCTTTCTCATGTCTTTATTTTTTGTGTGTATTCCGGTTCTCTAATATGTATAAGCGGTCAACCTTTCCACTTATTTCTATTCTTTCTTCTTTATTCTATATTCCGCGAAAACACCGGAATACACATAATCCCGTGTATATTGTTTCTTCAATTTGTTATAAGAGGCAAACCGGGCGTAATTTATCTGTTTTGGATTAACGTATGGAGATTCAATATCATGAACAACATTATAATCCTTAAAAACCAATTTAAGGTCTTCTGATAAACAGGAATGTTCTAAAACTGTATGCAATAATTCATATTTATCTGATTCTTTTGTCTTGGCCAAACTGTCATATTGTTCAGTAAAATACACATTGAAATCCCCCATGGTTTCCAGATATGCACGACAAAAGGCAAAGTCTTTTACTCTGTATTTGCTTTTACAAGCATCAATCACTTTCAATAACATGGCTATCTGCTCATCGTATGACAAAGCATAACCGGACAATTGTTCTGGAATAATTCTAAATGTTTGTATTGTTTGTTTGGTAACATATCCAAATGGCGAGATAGTTATGGCACAAGCAGAATCTCTATATATCGTGGCAACGATTCTGACCTTGGAAGTGTCATTCCCTGAGACGCCGCTGAATTCAATAACCCTTGCATAATACCTATCGTTAAACGGCAAGTCCCTTGCTGTTATATTCATGTTGATGTTCTCCAAAGTTCTCAACCTTTCCGTATCTTGCCCACTGCATGATGCAAGAAGAAAGAGACAACAAAGAAGAAAAGGTTTGGCGTGTTTCATAATGACAGAGTATGAATAGGTTGCTTACGTTTGTCTGTTTTTTTATTGTTCGGCAAAGATATATATAAAAATACGGCTGACAAAATTAAGAGATTACATAGTCTTCGCAATGGCTGATCAGCCTAATCCGTTTTTATACTCAATCGCTTTCCTCCGTTATCCAAATTTTATTATTGCCAAACGTCATGTTTGACAGAGACGGAATCATATTTCCAGCAGAATCGTAATCCACCTTTTGGATTTTCAATATCATCTCATTACCTTCATTATGAATCTCATTTATCTCAACATCTTGATTATACACCAATCTCACGTCACCTTTATAAAGCACAAAAACCATTAATTCCGGTGGAGTGACAGAATCTCTGACCCCACGTAAAATTATAGCATGGCATTCTTCTGACAATTTAACGACACGACACATTACATCTGTCGAATCCCGCCATGGCTTGTCTGTGTAATTAGCAAAACCCCAATAATTAAATTTGAACCAGTGATTGTCATTATCAAAGATAAAAACTTTTTCCGGTGTCACATTCAACATATCACAAGTATTATCGTCTTGCAAATGAGAATAATAATTTACCGTAAGCCTACAAAAGAACACATCACCGTAGAGATTATAGTCCTCCTCATTCAAGTGGCGATAGCCTAATATCTCATAAGTTCCGGCCTGTGTTTTTATGCTCATCTTATTATTCAAGACATAGGCATTTGCATCATGACTTTCATCGTTTGCGACATACAGGTCTTTCACATATTCTGTTTTTAACGACATACTGTCCCCATTTATTGAAAACACCACATCTTCTGCTGACATGTTAAGAATGGAACATATCAACAATATAAATAAATAAAACTGTTTCATTGAACAATGATTAATAACCTTTATAAACATTTGAAGTTCTTACCGATATATTGAAAGCATGGAAATTAATTTTTATATATACAAGACTTCATAACTTGCCTATATATTTTATTGACTACAAAGGTATCTACATTTTTAACATCCGGCAAATTATACTTTACCAAATACGTGTCTGAACGTGCATCCTGTTACATGACAAAAAGAAAATGGTACACAAGGTAATATCTGATAATCAACAGTTCCAAAGTACAAACGCAATCAGGTGCTGTTCACATTGTGAACAGCACCTGATTGCAGTATGATTAGCACCTGATTACGGGGTAATCAGCACCTTTTTGCAACGGCCATTGTAACGCATTGGATGGCAACGCGTTGTAGGGACGCACCTTGGTGCGTCCGGATTATAGCATCGGCACGTCCGGATTGTTGCATTTCCCCACAACGGCGGACGCACCAAGGTGCGTCCCTACAACGCGATTGTGGACAATAGGCACGGCATCCTTGCCGTGCAGCAAACGAAGAACCGCAAACTTTGTAGAGACGATGTACCACATCGTCTCAATAAACAGACATGAAATAACAGCAGGGAGACGATAAGGTTCATCGTCTCTACACCGCGGGTATGATGACACACAAGCATATACGGCAGTTGCAAGGCAAGGAAGCCGTGCCTGCTTTCGCGGCTATGAAAGCGGCGAAAGGATGCTGACTGCGGCCTTACCCGGTCAAATGTCGTCAAGCATCACGAAGGCGGCCCAATAGCACGGGTTGCCGAATCCCTGCGCCCTGACGGATGCCTGCGCCTTGTTGAACGCCTCCCGCTTTGTCAGTCCGGAGGTCAAGGCGGAGTAAAATTCCTCCATCATCATCATCGTCGCCCTATCATCTACATTCCAGAGGCTCATGATCAGAGTGCCGGCACCGGCTTTCTTGAAGCCGCGTTGCAGTCCGAACACGCCGTCGTCCTTCACTTCTCCGGCACCGGTACGGCACGCCGACAGTACCACAAGCTCCGCACCGCTAAGGTCCATCAGCGAGATCTCGCGCGCCGTGAGTATTCCGTCCTCTATGCCCTGCGGCAGTTTCTTGCCTGACAGCGCATAGCTCGCGCCCGACAGCAGCAGTCCCGAACGGCTCAGAGGGTTGCTGCCGGCGTTCTCCTGCAACAGGAACTTGAAGGCGTTACCTCCGCCTGCCGTCCCCTCTGCAAAGGAAAAGCCGTGGGTGGCCACATGGATGAGGTTCAGTCCCCTGCCGTCGAGTGACTTGAAGGCTTCCTCTGTGCCTTGCTTTTGCAGGAACATATTTGTCGGGACATCACGTTGCATGAGCAGTTTTCCGATATTTTCGGCCTCTACCAGCGTGCCGGGCAGTTCGCCAAGCACTACGTCTCCGGCACGGGTGTCGGCGAAATCGATGGCGGCCACGTCATATATGGAGACGCTGTCGGCGATGAAATCGTCGGCTTTCTCGAACACATAGTCCTTGAAGCTCTCGTGTTCCTCCATTATCTCCTCCTTGTTCATGTCGTAAACCAGTCCGCCGAAAATGGCGGTGGTGTACGCCTTGGCCGCCTTTGCCTTTACACCCGCTATGAGTTTCGTTGAAGACAGGCGGTGACACAGGAATCTGTCGCTCATCGTTACGCCGGAGTCTATGGGCAGATACTCCACACCCAACTGGTAGAGTTGCCCGGCAGGGGCGAAATAAACGGTTTTCACTCCGTCCAGTTCCGGCAGCAGCTTGCCCCATACCGCCTGCCCGAGACGTCCGTTGCGGTATAAGGCGTCAATCTTGTCGCGCGTGTTTCTCGCGCCGGAGTAACTGAGGTTGGTCACGCCTATCTCCTCAAGGTCGGACGTGTTGAACAATATCCGGCACTTGGGGGAGGTCCAGCCTTTCTTCAAGTAGAGGGCGATGTACGTGTCTCCCATTCCCTTCACGTCAAGGTTCATGAACTCCACGGCCATCTCATCATCCTTCAAGGCGTCGGCAACCTCGTGGAAGTCGCCGGTAAGGTTCTCCATAAAGTCACCGAACGCCTTGCAACCCCTCACCAACTGCTTCTCGAGTTCGGCGGCCTCAGCCGTATATTCCTCAACCTGCGCCGTCCTTTCCTCCGGGGCGAGACTGTAAGCGGCGTCAATGTCGTGCCTCAGCATCTCCAGACGGTCATACTTCGCAAGCAACACCGAGTCGCCGGTGTTGAGCAGAAAGTTTCTGAAATTTATCTCAGAGTTAAGCAGCAGGCCCTTGGTGAACAGCAGGGCGTTATACGCGTCGGTAAGTATGGAGTCGTTGTCATGGTGCGTATAGACAAAGGCCGGGGCCGCCTTGAAGATGTAACTCTTCATGTTCCAGAACATTTCACGCTCCGATGACGTGAGATGCGAGAAGTTGTCGCGCACCGTACGCATCTGTAATTGCAGCGCACGGTGGTAATAGTGCTGCGTCTTCACGCTGTCCGCATCATTGTAGTAGCGCGCCATATTGTAGAGCAGGGACGCGTTGTCGGGGTGCTCCGCACCCAATACGGCGGCAAGTATGCCCTTGGATTTCTCCGCCATAGCCGTTGCCCTCACCGTGTCGCCGCAGGTAAAGTTGTATAATGCGAGGTTGGCCAGTGCTTTCGCATATATGGAACTGAGCGTGTCGCCCTGCTCCCTGTACAGATTTATGGCCGTCTCGCTGTATGTCCGTGCCGTGTCGGGATGCGCCATGTAGTAATACGCCATGGCCACGGTGTTGTTTATGTCCGCCAGCAATACGCCCTTGGCATCCTTGCCCAATGCCTCCACCGCACTCTTGGCGCTGTCTGCCGCCGCAGTATAGTCGCCGGAATGTATGTATATGTCCGCCAACTTGTTCAGAGCCGTTGCCAAATTCTCCTTGTTTCCCAACACACGGAAAATCTTTAAGGCGGCAGACTGCGTCTCCATGGCCTGCCGGTAGTTGCCGGCCGCAGTCTGTAAATCCGCCTGTTTGCTGAGAGCATGGGCGTATTTCGCATTGTTCGCCCCCTCGGTCACTACCTGCCGGGAAATCAGGTTGCTGTATTCCTCGGCCTTTTCCAAGTCGCCTTTCTTCCTGTAAACGAGTGACAACTCGCTCACACACCTTATATAATCGGGGTGCGTGGTGCCGACTATCGTCTGAAGCATCGGCAGAGCCTCGTCAAGCAGGCTTATGCTGTTATCGTATTTCTCCTGTACCGTGTAGATGACACCGCGGTTGACAAGCAGCTTTGCGAATGCCAGCGTATTGGAATGCCCCTCACTGCGGAACAGTTCCATGGCCTCGTCAGCATATTGGGCGGCCTGAGAGTTGGCTCTCATGTTGGCAAGACGGGAGGAATAGTTGGCCAGCATCACCGCATACGCATACTTATTGTTGGCGTATATCTTCTTGCCGGCCTTCAACGCCGCCTTGCTCATCACGTCCGCCTTTGCCATGTTGTTGCTCTTGGCATAGCATACGGCAAGGTTGTTCATGGTGTTGACATACTCCATGGTGCCCTTCTCCATCTTGTCAAGGGCACTTTCACACATTTTCGTGGCCTGTATCTCATCACCGGGATTTCCCCTTTGCGAGAGGAACACGCCCATGTTGGCCATCACCACCGCATACTGCGGGTCTTTCTTGTAGGCTGCCTTCTGGAATATCTTTACGGCATTCTCGCACAACTCCACCGCTTTGTCATACTCACCGGTTCTGGAATAATATACCGCAAGGGCGTTCATGGCGTTCGCCACATGACGTTCCTCGCAGAAATCCTTTTGGCTTCTCAGGTCTATCACGCGCTGTCCCAACTCTATCGCCTTGGCGTTCTTACCCTTATGAGCGGCATATTCCGCCCGGTAGGCAAGCATCCTTGTGTAGTCAAAGGACGGATTCTCCCCGCCGGCAAGGCTGCAATACAGTCCCGCAATGCTGTCGGCCTCCTGCAAACGGCCTTTCTTCACCGCCTTTTCCGCATTCTCCATCCATTCCGCAAGCCGTGAAGCCTGCTTGTCATCCGCGGCAAAGCTTATGCAACAAAGAGCGAGAAGGATAATTATAGCATACTTTCTCATCTCCAGAACCTTTTATTCCGCCTTGCCTGCTACCGGCTCGCATGACACGGCAACAGTGTCGCAAGGGACGGAAATGGTATCGCAAGGGGCGGAAATAGAATCCTGTCCCTCCGGTTTCCCCGCCTGCAAGATGTCTTCAAGGTCACGGTATGTTGCAAAACCTATTCCTCCTTCCGTGGAATTGGAATCTGAACCGTTGAGCATTTTCTTAAAAAGATAGACAAAATATCTCCAACTTAAATCCGTAATCCTCATCTTACCGGCTCCGATAAGTTTGCTAAGCACACCGCTGCAACTTGTTTCTATCTCGTAAGATTTGCGGGGAGCCTTGCAGAGTAACTTTATATGAGCATTCTGCGGAACCACCAATCGTGTGTCACCGGTCAATACCTGCCGCTTTGCCACCGGTGTCTTTGCCTTCTTGTTCATAGTGACGACATTGCCTTTGACATCATACACATAATATTTCTGCGCCGACAGGCTGCCGCATGGTGTCAATACCGTAACGATAAATAATGTAAGTGCGAATATTATTCTCTGCATAATAATTTTTATAATGAATTGTTTGTCCTTGTATCTGTTTGCTATTTGTATAATGAGTTCTCGAATATGCTTCCGTATCTTGTCTTCGTATATGCCTTCACTATTGCCGAATACAGGTTGCGTCCCTCCGCCACGAGCACCACGGGGGCGAGAATCATCGCCATGGGAATGTTATAATCGTATTTCTCATACACCACATACGTAATCCAAGCTATCAACCCGAGCCAGACGAATGTAAGGAGTCTGCTGAACAATCTGGAGTTACCCAGCAGCACACCCCAAAAAGATTTGCGGCCACTTATGAAGCGCATTACATAGAACTGCCACAACACGGTGATGAAACATATTATGACCGACAGTGCCATAAGGCTGCCATCATCTATCGTTCTTATGTCCTTCTTTTCCAGCACTGTCTGTATGGAATACGCAAGAACCTTCAGTCCGGGTATTTCTCCCAACGGTGTCAGGTGCATATCGCTCCCTTCCTCCATCATGCCTATCAGTACCAGCTTGTCTTTCAGCAGTTCCCTGTTTTCATACACATCGTCACAGCCTACGACATCGAACTCCAGACGGCGGTAGTTTATCCTATAATTCCTCGCCTTGTCCTTCACCGCAGCCGTGCTGTCGTATTCCTCCGCCAGCCTTGACACAAACGAATGCTGAGGCGTGTTATTCAGGGTTGCCATCAGGCGGAACTCGCGTACGCACTTCGTTGACATGTCACCGACGGCGTTGATGAAGCCTTCCTTGATGCTGTCAGAAACAAAAAAAGACTGTATCTGGCCTGTAAACGTGCCGTTCCGGTAGTCCGTCAGTTTCTTTACAAATACTGCTCCTGATCTATCCACCGCCTCTATAAGCAACGCGTCGGCTGCCTCGTCACAGTTCTTTTTCTCGAATATCACGTCCACGCCTATGGCCTTTGGAGAACAATCCTTCACCATCTCTATGACATTGGCTATGGCGCCCCTGTCGCGCAGTTTTGTTATGTCAACAATGACCACGTCACTGCTGTGTTCCATCGGGCGGTCGCTGTCCCAGTCTATCTGATAGTACATGTCCGAGAGCGAGAATTCACGCACGGCATGGGCAATAGGGCTGAGGAACTTGATGTTGAACGAGAGCCAGAGAAGCACTCCGAGCAGCAGCATTGTCAAGGCCGTCACGATGATATGGTCAAAAAATCTTATCTTCATGGCTAATATATTACACGTCGTCCCAATCGCAGTGGACAGCGGACTGATACCAGAAATTAAGCTCCCGGAATATTCCGGGAGCCCACATTACTATTTTATTACTTGTCGTTATCTCCTAAGGAGGTACCGATAACAACCCTGTTCTTGTCGTTCTCCTTGAACGGCTGCTCGCTGTCGCCCTTGAAGTCTATGGAGATACGCTCCTTGGCAATGCCGTACTGCCCTGTCAATATCTCCGATATGCTTTTGGCGCGCTTCTCTGATATTGCTCGGTTGATAGCCTTCGTACCAGTGCCTGCGTCAGCATAACCGGTCAGTACCACCTTCGCTTCCGGGTGTTGCTTCATCCAGTCGGCTATGTTCTTCACCGCCGGCTTGTACTGTTCCTTCACCTTTGAGGAGTTTATGTCGAAGAACACCTCCTCGCGCAGCGGCTTAACCTTCTCCACAACAGGCTTCACAACCTCCGGCTTGGGTTTCTTCTCGTCAGCCACCACCATGTCAGACTTTGCCAACGAGCCGGCATTGCGCGCATCATTGTAATCCATACCCGCCAATGCACTGCCTGTATCGCTCTCCCTCTTCTTCTTGAATCCGAACTTGTAGGCCACGCCAAGCAGAGCCGTAGCCTGCCAGTCAGAAGAGTTGCTGCTCTTCATGTTGAAGCGGTCCGGCATATTGTTGGCGGCCAGCTCAAGGTTTACGCCTATGTGCTTGGTCACGTTGTACTCCAACTGCACTCCCGCCCTTAAATTATACACGAAGCAGTTGTCGCGCCATGTCTTGAAAGAAGAGAGATACTCGGCCTTGCCTTCGCGGTCCCAAGTGTAGCCTACTCCGAGTCCTGCCACAAGGATTACGTTGAGCGGGTGTACCCGTTTCGGTGATATGATGTTGGAAAGGTTGACCAACAAGTCGATGTCCGTCGTGATATACTTGAAATCAGACATTACGTCATCGCGGTTAATGTCCTTGTATCCCGCCTTGCTCTTGAAGCCCTGCACATTCAGGCGAGTACCTATCACAGGAGAAAAGAAACGGCCTACCGACACAGCTCCTATCGGAGTCACAAGGTTATTGAACGAATTGTTAGAGAATGTGACCTGAGCACCTCCGGCCAGTCCGACAAATGTGTAGGGATATGGCTCATAGTCCCTCCCGTTTTCTTGTGCGGCCGCTATCTGCATAAACATCGCCGACAGAAGAAATAATAAACATTTTTTCATGATTTCCATTGAATTAAGACATAATTTCCATTAAATTAGAATCTATTTGCAAAGTTAGCAAAAAAATATCACGCCCGCAATTCAAAAAAAAAAAATAGATTAATTTTTGTTACACGCTGTTGACGGTGCCATCACATGGAGATTAGCCGCCAACTTTTTGTAGGGACGCACCTTGGTGCGTCCGCCTATGCGGAGGAATGCAACGAACCGGACGCACCAAGGTGCGTCCCCACAACGCGGTTAGGGGACAGTAGGCACGGCACCCTGCCGTACAGCAAACGAGAAGCCGCCCGCTTTGTAGAGACGATGTACCACATCGTCTCAAGAAACATATACAAGGCAATGGCAAGGAGACGATGTGGTACATCGTCTCTACAAAGCGGATAGGATAACATATAAAACATATTCAGCGGTGGCACGGCAAGATGCCGTGCCTGCTTTCGAGGCTGTGCAAACAGCGAAGAGTTGCGTGCGTCTTCACGACCGGCATCAAGGCAAACGGTAAAAGGATGCTGATTACGTTGTAAACAGGTGCAGATTACGTTGCAATCAGCACCATATTACACTGTAATCAGCACCCTTTTGCAACAGTTTTCATAACGTCTTGAATTGTAACGCGTTGTAGGGACGTACCTTGGTGCGTCCGAATTACAGTATCTGCACGCCCGGATTACAGCGTTGCCCATCATCGGCGGACGCACCAAGGTGCGTCCCTACAACGCGGATGGGGACAACCGGCACCAATAAAAACAGCAGAAAGTCGCTGATTACAGTGTAATCAGCGACCTTCTGTCATTGGCGGACGCACCAAGGTGCGCCCCTACATTTCCGTTAACTGCCTTTCCGATGGCTATCCCTCTATCGTCTGTATCGTGCCGTCGGCATTGTAATGCAGCTCACATACCTTGAGGGAACGAAGCCATGTCTTGCCGGAAGGTACGGAATCGTGGTGGAACAGATACCATTTTCCCTTGAACTCCACGATGCAGTGGTGCGTGGTCCAGCCGGCCTTGACGGGTGTCAGTATCACTCCCTTATAGGTAAAGGGACCGTATGGGTTGTCACTCACGGCGTAGCAGATGAGGTGCGTGTCGCCGGTGGAGTATGAAAGATAGTACTTGCCGTTGTACTTATGCACCCAGCTTGCCTCGAAGAAGCGGTGCGGGTCGTTGGCTTTCAGCGGCTCGCCGTTCTCGTCAACCACATAGACGGGTTTCGGTTCCTCGGCAAAGCCTAACATATCGTCTGACAGGCGTACCACTCTTGAGGGCAACGCCTGTGCTTCTCCCTCTGGAAGGCAGGCGTTTTCCAGCGCCTTGTTGTCGCGGTAACGCTGCAACTGACCGCCCCAGAGACCGCCGAAGTAGAAGTAATAGGCCGGTTTTCCGTTGTCATCGGCCGGCACGTCGTCTTTCAATACGGCCACGTCGATGGAATATGAGCCGCGAATCGGGTCGGGCTGCGGTATGAACGGCCCTTCCGGAGTGTCGCTTATGGCCACGCCGAAGCGGAAAATGTCGTTTCTGTCCTTCAGCGGGAAGTAGAGATAGTACTTGCCGTCCTTCTCCTGCACGTCGCAGTCCCACAGTTGTCGGCCTGCCCACGGTATGTCGCTGACACGCAGTATCACGCCGTGGTCTTCCAGTTGTTTCTCTCCACGCACTACGGCTTCAAGGTCATCGGTGGAAAAGACATGATAGTCGTTCATGTCGAAGTGGTCGCCGTTGTCGTTTTCGGCTATTCCTGACTCCCTGTCATGTGACGGATAGATGTATAGTCTGCCGTTCCAAACATGAACGGACGGGTCTGCCATGTAGTCATTCGGCACGAGATAATGTTTTCCAGTCATAAATTATAAGTTATTAGTGATTAGTTATCTGTTATTTACAAGCTCCACAAGTTTCTTCACCGTGGGCTTAGGCGTATTGTCGCGGCTGAACAGTGTGGCGTAATCGGTGCGTCCGCGCACGGGGAAGTCGTTGCGCCAGCTGTTCGCGTCGTTGAAACACCAGAAGCCGACACGCAGCACGTTCTCCTTGTTGCGTATGAGCATACGGAAGAAGTCCACCCAAAACTCGTCGGCTTTCTTCTGCACTGACGCCGGAAGGGATTTCGTGTATGGATTCATCTTCTCGTCATACTTAAAGTTGGCAGATACGTTTGCGCCGGAGAATCCGTATGGATTGGGCAGCACAGACAAGTCAAGTTCGGTGAATTGTGAAGGCAGTCCCAGCTCACGCTTGATAGTCTGTATGGTGGTTTCGTACTGGCTCACATAGTCGGCGTCACCAAGTATGAGGTGGCCTTGCAGCCCTATGGCTGTAATCGGCATTCCTTTGGCTATCAAAGGCTTGAAGAAATCCACGACACCTTTCACCTTTGACGCCTTGTTCATGGAGTAGTCGTTGTAGTAAAGCTCTACCGTCGGGTCGGCCTCATGGGCATACTGGAAGGCAAGCGGTATGAAGTCCTCGCCGAGTATCTTGTAGAACTTGCTCTTGCGCAGCGTGCCGTCATCCTCAAAGGCTTCGTTTACCACATCCCATGCCTCCACCTTGCCACGGAAATGTCCGAGGATGGTGAAGATATGCTCCCTGATTCTCTTTTTCAGCAACTCGGGAGAAGCCTGCTTACCGTCCTTGTCCACGAAGAACCAGTCCGGGCATTGCGAGTGCCATATAAGGCAATGCCCCACCACGTGCAGCCCGTTGGCAAGGGCTTTGTCCACGAACTGGTCGGCAAGCGTAAAGTCATACACGCCTTCCTTGGGGTGCACCACCTCGCTTTTCATGCAGTTTTCCGCCACGACCCAGTTGTACTGGCTGGCGATTATAGGGAAGTTCTCGGTCTGGTCCCTGCCCGTAAAGCCCGTAATGTCGAACTTACTGCGTTTCTGTCCTTCCGTTCCCACTTCCCATTGATTGACACTTACTCCCATACGCCAATAGTCTTTGTACGCCTCTTTCAGCGTCTGCGCCTGACAGGCAGGGAGTCCTGACCACAAAGCCAGCACGCAAATAGCCAATGTTTTCAATTTCATAATTTTTCTTTTTGTTTTGTTTTCGGTTATAGTCTGTTGGTCATTGTTATCCGGGCATCAGCCGTTTCTTTCCTCTATCTCCTTGTTTATCTCGTCGATACGCTCGTCCGTGAGCTCGTATTTGGATATTATGAACATGGCAAGGCCAAGGAGTATCGCCGGAATGACACACACCAGCCAGCGTATTCCCTCCTGCGCCATTACAGGCTGCGCCTCCAAGTCGTTCATGAAATACGCTCCCGCGGCGTTGCCTACGGACATCATGGCGAAGGCGGTGATGAAGAACAACGCCACGACACGCAGCGGACGGTTGTGGAAGAACTCCATCCACAGGTCGCTGATCTTGACGTTTTTCGTGTCACTCTCGTCCATAACGACACGCTCCTTGGTCTGCGTAAAACAGAAAACGAGCAGCGCGAAGCCTACAAGGGCATAGATAAGCATGGCGTAGAACCATGCGTTCGGGTCGTTGGGCAATGTGCTCTCGCCCTGAGCGGTAGGCTGATAGCCCGTGAAAGCGAGCACCGCGCCGGGCACTACGCCGCCGAGTGCCATGCCGGCCTTGTAGAATATGCCTGTAAGGGCGTTCACTATGCCGGCGATTCGCTTGCCGGAGGTATATTCGGAATAGGAGATTACCTCGGGAATGAGCGCCCACATATATCCGGTCGCCACGATTACGCCGGTCGATTTGATGAACTGCGCGATATACACAAGCGTGATGTTCTCCGCAACTGTGCCCACCTTGCTTATTATATACAGCATCGCCATGCCTATTATGGCAACGGAAAGGAAGATGTAGAACATATTTTTCTTGCCCACCTTACGCTTTATGGCAGGCACAAGAGGCATGAATATGAAGGAAGGAAGCGAGCCCAAGCCCATGAACAGCGCCATCTCGATAGGCAGGTCGCCGGCCGGAGCGGCGAGAATGGCCACGAGTATCGGCACGCCTGCACTGACAGCGAGGCCGCCGTAGTTGGCCATGAACATACGGACGGACGTCAGTATCGTTATCTCGTCGGTGTCACGGGTGAGTGATGAGTTAAGCGCGCCGTATGGAACATTAATGAGTGTGTAGAGCATTGACAGCCCGACGTACGTCACGTATGCGTAGATAAGCGACCCGGAGAAACCGTCCCAAAAGCAAAGTATGGCAAGTCCGGTGAGGGGAATGCCCGCCAGCACGAGGTAAGAGCGGTATTTGCCCCAGCGGGGATTGTGTTTGTCAACGTAAGTTCCCACGAGCGGGTCCCACAATACATCGACAAGGCGGACCACAAGGAACATGGTTGCGGCGGAACCGGCATCAAGTCCGTAAATGTCCGTGTAGAAAAAGAGGAGGTACATACAGATGGTCTGATAGATAAGGTTCTGCGCAAGGTCGCCTGAACCAAAGCCAATGCGTTGTAACCATGTCAGCTTATAAAAGCCTTTGGATTGGGATGTTGTTTGCATAGAATTAAGTTTAAGTCCCCTCCCTGTCCCTCCCTGAGGGGAAGGAGATGGTATGCGGGGGATAGTTTGGTTTATTTGTTATATTATTATTTACTTGTCTGGTTATCTTGTACGGGAGTTATCAGAAGTTATCGGGAGTTATACGGCTTGCGCCGTATGGAGTTAACAGACAATAGCCCGCATCCAATAACAAAGCATTTGTCCGTTAACTCCCGATAACTTCATGGCAAAGCAGTAACTACCACTAACTCCTTTTCACTCCCTTTACAGGGAATGGGGCTACGGCAGCCTGTCAATGTCCGCCGTTGAGTAGTTGTCCATGTCGAGATGATAGCGCATCAAGCTGTCAAGAGAGTGGCGCGGCAACGGCGAGTCAAGGGGAAGCGGCAGGCGTGAGAACTGCTGGAAATACAGCAGGCAGGCGTCCCGCCACCACCATGCGTCCTTTGCCTGACGGTCAAAGAGGCGTTGCTGCGCACCGTGGCGATTGCTTTCCACGTAAGGCCTCATGTCTTTCCAGATCTTGGCGAACGCTTCCGCCTCCCTAACTCCTTGGTCATACTGGTGGCAAAGGGCGTCCCACAGAGTCTCGCCGGAGTGCATACGGTATGTCCACGGCAGGTGATGGAACCATAACAGGAACTGTTCGGGACAGCTCTCCACATTATTATATATATTATACAAGTTGTCGGGATATTGCCGTGTGTTGCCAGAGCCGCCGTTGGTGGTACGGTTGAAGCCTATGCCCTCCTCCGAAGCCTGATGGTAGTAACGCGGTTTCCAGTCCTCGCGCCATCCCTCCGGATTGCACCACGGCTCCGGGCCGTAATGGTGCCCGCCCGCAAATATGTGGTGCAGGCCAAGGGGCATCATGTATCTCACCACCGCATCGTGGCTCAACATCAGCACCCTTGTCATGGGATTCACAAATGCCGTGTCCGCGGTGAACGTCTTGCCGAGCCACTCACGGGCTACGGTCTCCTTGGAAACAGACGGTTCCGCCGCCATTCTTCCAAAGGCATACCAGTTGGCCTGCGCCATTTCCGAGCCGCACCAGTCACGGCTGTCGCCGATGTTAGCCACTCCGGCGATGCCGATGATACCGCCCCCCTCTTGCTCCCCCGAGGGGGATGAAGCCGCAGCGATGGTCCTCCCCCTCGGGGGAGACAGCAGGGGGCTGAAAGGAGCAAAGCAGGTATGTATGCTCTCGCCGGTATATTCCTGCGTAATCTGCACCTCCACCATCATCTTTGTCTTCTTCATGGCAAAGAAAAGGGGTGACAACGGTTCGCGGGGCTGGAAGTCTATCGGGCCGTTCTTTATCTGTATTATGACGTTGTCACGGAACTTTCCGTCCAGCGGCATGAACTCATCGTAAGCCTGCGAGGCTCTGTCTCCGCCGGAAGGGTTATAGACAAAGGCGCGCCACATGACTATTCCGCCGTATGGCCGCAACGCGTCGGCCAGCATATTGGCGCCGTCCGCATGAGTCCTGCCATAATCCATCGGGCCGGGTTCGCCCTCCGAGTTGGCCTTTACGAGGAAACCGCCGAAGTCGGGAATCAGCCTGTAAATCTCCTTCACCTTGCGTTTCCACCACTCCCCCACTCTCCTGTCAAGGGGATCAGCCGTCGGCAACCCTCCGAGAGCCTTGGGAGAGGCGAAGTTCACGGATAGATACACCTTTATGCCGTACGGTCTCAGCGCGTCGGCAATGCGCCTTGTCTCTTTCAGCTTCGCCTTGGAAAGCATCAACGGCTTGGCGTTGACGTTGTTGAGCACCGTGCCGTTGATGCCTATCGAGGCATTGGCACGGCCGTACTCCCTCACGATGTCAAGGTCGGCCACGCCGTCCGGTTTCCAGAAGATGCTGCGTCCGGCATATCCCCGCTCTATTGTCCCGTCGGGATTGTCCCAATGGTTGAGCAGGCGCAGCGTGTAGGGGCTGTCCTTTCCCGCCGTTCCGGCCTCCACCTTGTCCGCGGGTTTCAGCCAGAGATCATGCCCGCCTTGCGCCATGCAGGAGAGGGCGGACAGGGCAAAAGCCAGAAGTATGGAATGTATTTTCTTCATATTGATTTTCAGTTTGTTACAAAAGTATTCGCAAAAGGGTGCCGATTACCTTGTGAAAGAGGCCTGATTACAGTGCAAACAAGTGCTGATTACACGGTAAACAGGTGCTGATTGCACGGCAGGGTGTATAGCCCTACTTTACCGTCAGTTCTTTTACAAACGGTTTGTCAAACCCTTCCACACGCACTATGACGCGTGCCGTACCCCGTTCGGGTGTGGATTGCAGCCTCACCAGTCCCTCGCCGAAGTATGTCATGAGGCTTGTGGTGCGCCAAGAGTCCTCCCTGCGCATATCTCCCGTCTCCACTCCGAGCAGGCGTATGGGGCCTTCCGTGGTCACGGAGAACCTCTTTGGCTGCATCTGCTGCACCCGTCCGTCCTTGTCTGTCAGCGTGAGACGTATGTGTGACACCTGCGGCAACGCCGCCTTACCGTCCGTCATGTCGGCAGGAGTGGCGGCAAGCGTGGTGTAGTCGGCATCAAGCCTTACATCGGCCACATCGCCGTGGTTCATCAGAGAGTCGCGCATCACGGGCCGTCCGTCCTTGTAACCCACGGCAAGCACCTTGCCCTTGCGTGCAGGTAACTGCACCGTTATGCAGTGGTCGGGGTAGTCCGCCGTCACGCGTGTCTTGAGCGGCAGCTGCGGGTTGCTCCACATAGGGAAGAAGAACTGCACGGAGTCGCAGGTGGTGTAACACCTCACCTCCACGCAGCGGGCATCGGTGTAAGGCAAGTCCCACGTGTCGGCCATGGCGGGATACTGCCAGTGGTCGGTGCCGGCGGGCTGGTTGAAGCAGTTGTCGCGCACAACCAGTTTCAGATAGTCTTTCTCCGGCTGCCATGCGGGATGGTAGAAGGCGGCTTGCGGACGTTCTTTCAGCGTCATGTCAAACGGACATGAGCACCAGCCCTTGGCCGGCCACGGCGACGATTCGCCCAGATAATCGACGCCCGCCCATGCAAACGAGCCGGCGATAAAGTCGTTTTCCTCCACGAAGTGCCACGGATTGTGCTCCACAAAGTCGCGGACGATGTCGCCACGCAAGCCGGAATAATACACAAAGGCCTCAGATACCAGCATGATGCGCCCCGGATGGCGCTTGTGGTCGTCTATCATGCGGGGCTCAAGGTAATTATACCCCACGATGTCCGTGACCTCACCGAACTTGTCCTGAAATCCTTGCTGGCAGGCCACCATGGTGGGACGTGTGGGATCAGTGCGCTTCACCACGGCGTTGAGCATACGGCTGCGCTCCACTCCCTCGTCGGTGTCGAGCCATGCCTCCGTAACCTCGTTGCCGATGCTCCATACTATCACCGAGGGATGGTTGCGGTCACGCAGTATCATGTCCGTGATGTCCTGTACGGCGCACTCGTCAAAGAACGCTTCATAGTACCCGGACTTCCACTTGTCGAAGGCTTCGTCTATCACCATCAGCCCCAACGTGTCGCAGATAGTGAGGAACTCGGGCGACGGAGGGTTGTGGGAACAGCGCACGGCGTTGCATCCTATCTCCTTCAAGGCCCGCAGACGGCGCTCCCATACGCCGTCGGGCACGGCCACTCCGAGGCTTCCCGCATCCTGATGCAGGCACATTCCGCGCAGTTTCATGCTTTTGCCGTTGAGGAAAAAGCCCTTGTCGGCGTCGAAACGCACGTCGCGGATGCCGAAAGGCGTGTCCGTCTGGTCGATAACCTTACCCTTGGCGTTGCGCAACTGCGTGCGCAGCGTATATATATAAGGTGTGTCCGTTGACCACAACCGCGGGTTGGCAACGGTTATCCGGCCATTCTGCTGTCTGGACTTCACGCCCAGTATGGTGTGCGTGACGGTGAACTTGCCGCCCTTGTCGGCAACGGCGGTGTCTATCTCGGCCGTCACCTTAACCGTGGCCGACGACCTGTCGGGCGACAGGGTGGTCTGCACGCATACGCCGTTGGTTCTTAGGTGCGTGGCATTGACCACCCTAAGCCATACATGGCGGTATATTCCCGAACCGGTGTACCACCGTGACTGCTCCTCACGGTTTACGTGTACCACCATCCTGTTGCTCTTCCCGGCATTGAGATACGGCGTGATGTCGAACTCGAAGCCGGTGTAGCCATAGACATGATGACCCAGTCTGTGACCGTTTATCCACACCGTGGCACGATGATACACACCGTCAAACTGCACGATGCACTTGCTGTTCTTGCCCATAACGCCCTTGGGCAGGACGAAATCCTTTACATACACCCCCTGTCCGCCGGGCAGATAGCCGGCGGCTCCGCCCACCTTGGGAACAAATGGCAACTCACTGCTCCAGTCATGGGGAACAGTGACGGAGGTAAAGCCCGATGACGAGGTGACATCCGTGGCCTGACTGTTGACGCTTTGCAGCGTCCGCATCATATCGGCGGAGTCTTTGCACAGACGGAAACGCCACCCTTGGTCAAACGTAAGCTGCCTTGCGCCTGCGGTAAGAATGGCTGATGAGAGAGCGAAAAGAATGAATAAACGTTTCATCTTATGATGGTTAGTAGTAGTTACTGATGCTGTTGGCGGTAGTTACTGTCGGAATTGGCGGGAGTTACGGGGAGTTAGCGGACATTACCCTAATCTTATAAAAACACTTGTCCGTTAACTTCGAGGACGGCATCAGACCGTCCTGACTCCCCTTTAACTCCGGCTAACTCCCCCTTTTAACTCCCTCTCACTCAGTTGTTGCTCGTGGCATACAGACCGATGCAGGCTCCTATGAAACCGCCGCTCCTGTTGGTGGTGAGGTTCGTGGCGTCAACACCCTTGGCCATGAGATGCCAGTTGCCGTCAGAGAGGGCGTAATAGAAGTCGTAAAGACCGCCGTCACCGCTGATTTTCAGCCGTACAGGCTGCTGTGCCTCGCCGTTTTTCAACACTACGGTTGACACCGCCACCGGCGTTTTCTCAGTTCTTGTCAGGACAATGGCAACGGAGCCGTCTTTCAGCTTCGTCTTGCCGAAGGTGAAATTGTAGCTCTCGTTCTGCAACAACGCAAAGCCCGCAAAGTCCTTTTGCGACGCGGGAGCGAAGTCCAGACACGTCTCCGCCGTGAAGGTGGTATGCTGTTGCGGCGTGAAGAGCGCCGAGAGGTTCTCCCTTTGGGTGATATTCACCGGCAAAGGCTTTATCTTCAAGCCGTTGGCAGACAGCGTATAGAAGTCTGTCTTGGGGTTGCGCAGGGCGAGCCAACGCACGTTCAGCTTGTCACCCCCGAACCTGTCGGTATAGGAGAAGTTGCCGGTACGGTATGCCGTCTCCGGTGTCTGCGGTGCTATGGTGCCGCCTTTGTAGTCCACTACGGTAGGTATGGCCTTGCCTTTTTCAAGTATCACCGGCCAACCGTCTTTCCATGTAACGGGCAGCATATAGGTATCGCGGCCTGTATTGTAGTATTTGTCCTTGTCATACGGACGGCAGGCAAGGAACACCGCCCACCAGTCACCCTTCGGTGTCTGCACTATGTCGGCGTGGCCGGCACTTGACACATAGTCGTCACGCTGCGGGTCAAGTCCCGTGCGCTGTGTGAGAATGGGGTTGCCGGAATATTCCTCAAACGGCCCCATAGGGCTTTTGGAGCGCAATATCACCTCGCTGTGCCACTCTCCCGTGCCGCCCTCGGCGCACATGAGATAGTAGTACTTGCCCACCCTGAACAGGTGCGGTCCCTCTATCCATATCGGCTTCTCCTGAACGTGGGTGCCTCCGCGGAGTATCTCCACCTGATCGCCTATCACGCTGTCGCCCTCCACACTGAACCTGTGGCACATTATGCTGCGCTGTCCCTCGTAGTCATGGCCGCCGACAGGCTCGTCGTTGTTCACGATGTAACCCTTTCCGTCCTTGTCGAAGAAGAACGACGGGTCTATTCCGCCCACCTTTCTTAAATATATGGGGTCACTCCATCCCTTCTCCGGGTCCTTGCTCTTCACATAGAAGTTACCCGCACCGACATTGGTGGTTATCATGTAGAACGTCTTGTTCTTCTCGTTATACGTTATTGCCGGGGCGAATATCCCGCCGCTCACGTTCTGCCTTGCCAGCGGCAGCTGGCTTTCGCGGTTCAGCACATGACCGATGCTCTGCCAGTTCACCAGATCCTTACTCTTATATATAGGTACGCCCGGGAAGAAGGAGAACGAGGAGTTCACCAGATAATACGTGTCTCCCTTGCGGCAGATGGACGGATCCGGAGCGAAACCCGCTATAATGGGATTGAGATACTGGCCGGCCGGATTGTAGTCCTTGGCGAAACGCACGTCATCGCCCTTGTAACTGAAATAAGAAAACGTGGCGTCGCCCTGCGCGTATGAAGCAAGGGTCACCGCCGTCGCAAAAAGTGTGGATAATATCTTTTTCATATCGGTTAGTTATTTTTCGTTTATTCGGTTTCATATCAACTTGCAGTACCGTTAGTTTAGCAAGCAACCCGACAAAGCACAACCGCTGTTGTCCTTTCGTCGGGGCCTACTAATCATAAGTTGCAATCACAGCAACACTAACTAACTAATACTAACTTTATATCTAAAACTGATGCAAAGATAATGTGTTTTTGAAAAAATCCCTTTCTTTTTCGTACCATTTTTCCACAATCATGTATCTTACGGCCATTTTTAGCGCATTATGTTACATGAGAGAAAGTATTTCGTACAAACGGAAAAATCCTTTTGATACATTATATATAACTTTGCAAGCGTAAGGAACGTGAAACCTATTTTAACTTCTATTTACTAAAACCATTTTAGTTATGAAAACAAAAAAGTTACTAAACCTTGGGATGATGCTGGCCTGCGGCCTAAGCATTCAGGCCCAGACCCCCATCTTCCATGAGGGCTTTGACGCTGATCAGTCAAAGCAACCCACGGACGTGGCGTATTATGAGTTCATCAATACGATTGATGGGGACGAGAGGAACTTGAACACAACCGATGCCTTCGCGGGTGCAAGCTGTCTCAATTTCTTCAACAGTGAGCAAAACGGCAACTGGTGGCAGCGTGCGGTCAAGTTCCGCAACCTTCCGTTGCAAGAAGGCAAGAGCTACCGCCTCACATTCCGTTTCAAAGGCTCAAACACTTGGATGGACATTGATAACAATGCCGAAACCAAGAGTAAGATGAGTGTAGCCCTGATGCAGGGCGGTGAGGATGCGGACATTCCACTGCTCGACGCACAAGGCAACGAGTTCAGGTATGAGCTTTCATACTTCAACCCGGAGCAGTACGAGAAGTACACAAGGATGTTCTACTTCGCAAGCGCACAGCTGCAGAAGGACACCTACGCCGAGAAGAACCCTGACAAGGAGCCTTTGGCTGACAAGTGGTTCGCCACATTCAACGTCTATAACCCCGGCGACTACTATCTCGATGAGGTTGACCTGTCAGAAAGCCCGATTGCCGCAGTAAACTTCGCTTACGAAGCAATCCGTGTGGATTTCGGTTACGCCACAAACATCAAGGACCTTGTAAAGCAGAACCCTCTCGGCCGTGTGATAATGCCGGAAGGCTGCGCTTCTGTCAAGCTCAACGGCGAGGAAGTTCCAGTAGCGGCCGTAGAGCTTCAGAGCGACGGTTTCATGTATATCTTCCTTGACGAAGTAACTTTCGATAACCCGGAGACCGACAAGGTGGAGATTGCTTTCAAGAACCCTGCCGACGAATCATATCAAGTTAAGTACGCAGGCACACTCGCTCCGGAAGGCGCAGTACCTGACTTCACTGATAATTCAGGTGAATACCTTGAAGCAGTTGGCGAAGCTACATCATGGGCTTACACCGAGCCTGTATTGGTTTCTACTCTCCCGGAGAACGGTTCCTTCGGCCTTGCAGAGACTCTCGACGAGGTTTCCTTCACATTCGACAAGCCTGTGAAGACCACAACCGCATACGGCGATCCTCTTGAGGCGAAGCTGAACGGTTCGGAAGACCTTGTTCTTAAGACAACGGACGAAAGCGGCGAAGGCGTTACCACGCTGACATTCGGCCGCCAAGACGGCAAGGCCTTCACAAAGGGCAGCTACAGCATAACCCTTAAAGGCATCGCTTCCGCAAAAGATATAGAGACATACAAGACCTTCAATCTCGACTTCGAGACCGGCAAGATGCAGATAGCAGAGACTATCTATACGGATATCGTAACCCATCTTCTGCAAGGTGCAAACGGCGGACAGCCAACTGGATGGACCATCATGGTAGGCGGAGAGAACTGGACCGGCGGCAATCCTAAGGATGACAATGGCTCTGCATGCCGTAACATGATTTCTACTGGAACCGATGGTATTGACTACACTGCATTCTACCTCTGCGACCGTGAAGGATATACATATATGCAATATGGTGACAAGGAAGACGCACGCATCACACTTCCTGCCGGAAACATAGAGTTCAGCATCATGGCTCTCGGACACGAGGCTGCTGCCCGCACACTTGAGTTCCGTCTTGAAGACATGAACGGCAACGAGATAGTCCGTTACAGTGGCACAACATCCGTTGACGCTACCAAGTTCACCACGATAGAGGCTGCCGGAGCTATTACCACAAAGTTCAACAATCCTACGGAACAAAATGTTATACTGAAGATTCATGAACCGGACGGTGGCTTTACAGCTGCACGCGTACTTGGCTTCAAGGCAAGGAGCTATACAAAGACTGCGGGCGAATCTACCGAGGCAGAGGTTATATTGGAAGACAAGACCTTCGGTGGTCCTAATGGCATTAACGCCGGAAACAACCAGGCTCCGAAAGCCGGTTCCGGATGGAGAATGTATGACAAAGACGATAGAGAAGCATATTATAATGACGGAACAGAATGGGCTTATGGTCACAGCCGTATCTGGACCGGAAGGGTATTCAAGAACCTTGGCACCTCTTTCTACACACGTTCCGGTGGCTATCCTAACCACTTCATGACATACGGCGAGATAGTAGATGGCGAAGACGAGCCTACCATGAAACTCGCAGCAGGAAGGTATCAGATAACCTACTATGCACTCAACTGGAAGGGGTCTCCGGCAACTTACACGTTCCAAGTCATTGACGAAGCTGACAAGTCTGTTCTCAAAGAAGAGGTAACAGACGTAACAGAAAGTGCAGAAGGAAATGGAGAATACAGCGGTGAGACTCACAAGATACAGTTCACCTTCAATGTTCTTACGGATGGTTATTACAGTATCAAGTTTGGCGGAACAGGCGAGTCTTTCTCCGGTAATGTGAAGATAGAGAAACTCGGTTCACAGACCGCTTACTACCTTGGTCTCATCAAGTCCGCAAGGGAACTTGCCATCGCGGAATATGACCTTTGTGCAGACGCTAAATATGACGGCACGGCGAAGACCGCCCTCAAGAATGTCATAGACAAGTACGCTGATCCTACCGACCTCGTACACACTCCTGCAGAAACAAACGCAGCGAAGGCTGAGATTGAGGCTGCAACAGCTGACATGGCAACACGCCGCGACTACATCGCACGTTACGACGATGCCAAGCAGAACGCTGCCAACCTCCTTGCAGAGGTAGGTGAAGTAGAAGATACAGATGAAGTTCCGGGCCACCCGGCTACCAAGTATGCACAGCTCGACGCCTTCAAGAACCTTGAAAAGGTTTACCAGAGCTGCTATGACAAGACCGCTCAGGAGCTTGAGAATGCAGAACTCGTTTCCGCTGTACAGGAGCTCGAAAACAACACCACATTGCTCAAGAACCTGAAGGATAAGGGCATAGGCCTTCTGACCAAGCAGATTGTTGATGCGGCTGCCGCACTCGTTAAGCTGGACGACTCTATGTCTTCCGACTCTTACGTGATTGCCGCAGGCAACGCCCTCACTGACGATCAGGAGATAGCAAAGGCACTCAAACTCCGTGTTACCAAGGCTATCTACGACAAGCTGGCAAACAACGAGGACTTGTTCAATATCCTTGACGAGGATCTTATGGAAAATGTAGAGGACTCTATCGACCTCAGCGGCTTCATACAGAACGCCAACTTCTACACCACAGAGCTTGACGCAAGCAAGAACCTCACCAATGCTGCCAACCTCCCGGGTTGGACTGTAAAGACCATCAGAGGTTCCGTCGGTCTCGAATGGGACTGGACAGCATGGAACGCAAGCCAGTACAATCCTATCAACGACCAGTTCATCATCGCTGGATGGAACTGTGAGTGGGATCTCTCACAGGTTGTAACTGACCTCCCGGTAGGTAAATATACATTCGTTGCCGGCACAATGGATTCCGGTTTCCGTGACACCAACGATGAAAAGAACGCAGCTTTGGAGACACGCGACCACTGGACTGTAACAGGTAACAGGAACAACGAGGACTTCACGGGTGAGATATTCTCTTACATCTGGTGGCAGTCAGGCGAAAAGAGAGATTCTGTTCACTACAATGTAAGCAACATCGGTCAGTATTATGAACTGACAGACTGCGCTTCCAAGCGTTTCGACGTTGCAGCGGCAGGTGAAGGCCAGACCGGCGAGGCAACCATCGGTTCTTGCGCCATCTCATACAACGCATCCGCAGCAGTCGATAAGTTCCGCCTCTACATGGTTGGCAAGGACGACACATTCGACTATGCGGCAGCAGCCCAGAAGCTGAATGAGGTTATCACCGAAGTGGTTGAGGTGGCAGCACCGGAGGGTGAGCCTGTAAGCGTAAGCTACTATGACCTCAGCGGTAAGAAGGTAAGCCAGCCAAACGGTATCACCATCAAGGTTGACACTTACAAGAATGGCTTTATGAAGGTATCAAAGGTATTGGTTAAGTAAACCTTTCCAAAACCGATAACATTCAACGGGCGCATCATTACGATGCGCCCGTTTTTTGTATGCACGGCATCCCGCCGCCATATATGCACCGGGAATGTAGAGACGATGTACCACATCGTCTCACGAAACGGTTGGCGGTGTAGGCGGGGAGACGATGTAATACATCGTCTCTACAAAGATGGGTAATATCCCATTGCAACGATATTTGCATCGCGTTTGTTCGCGATGTTTGTAATTATCGTGTTGAAACCACCTATTTATCACCATCTTGTAGAGACGAGGTATTACCTCGTCTCATAACAAATACAATGCAATTACGGAGACGATGTGGTAAATCGTCTCTACAAGACGGCAGATACGTCAGCCCTGAAAGGGCGGCAAGCGCATAGCCCGCATTGCGGTGTGTGGTGATTATCACCCCTCGGCGGCCTATACCCGCCTCGCCTGCCGGCTGCGGGGTTTCCGATACCCTTTGCGGGTATCACACCTTAACACAGGGTTTACACCCTGTGCTATGTTATGCCGCCCCTTCGGGGCTGTGGTTGTTCCAATTTTTACCGTGCCTAATGTCGCACAAACGATGAAAACAAACGCAAAATGTAGAGACGATGTGGTACATCGTCTCATGAAACGGTTGACGGTGCAGGCGGGGAGACGATGTAATACATCGTCTCTACAAAGGCGGGTAATATCCCATTGCAACGATATTTGCACCGCGTTTGTTTCGTGATGTTTGTAGGGACACACCTTGGTGTGTCCGTGTTCCCGAATTTTCTCGCGTTGGCGGGTGTGGGTTGTCATGTATTTTCGGACGCACCAAGGTGCGTCCCTACATCATTGTTTGTAATTATCGTGTTGAAAACACCGCAATTTATCACCATCTTGTAGAGACGATGTACCACATCGTCTCATGAAACGGTTGGCAGTATAGGCGGGGAGACGATGTAATACATCGTCTCTACATATTTCCCACACAACGAAACAAACAAACACCCGCCGCGCAATCAGCACCTAATCACCGTGCAATCAGGTGCTGTTTACCGTGTAATCGGCACCAAATCACGATGTAATCGGCACTCTTTTACAATGCCATTTGTAAACCATTGATTTTCCAAACATTACATAACCGCCAAACAAGGCCTGCAAATGCCGTGGTTGCCCATATATGTAACAACTGAAAAACTGTATGTAACATTTCAAAAACTACATTAAAATTCTTTTCACTAACTTTGCAACTGATAAACCTAAACTTACGCAACAAAACGACATGAACAAATCAAAACGACTTGTCCAATTACTCATCATGGCCGCGGTGTGCATCCTTAACGTCACCGCCGCCGACACTTTCGTCTCCTTCGGCAAAGGCGACGTGAAACTGTGTACCGCCAACGAGGCTTTCAGCATCGGCGTCAGTGACAATGACAACATCGGCGTCAAGTTGGCGGCGAAGAATCTCTGCACCGACTTCGGCATGGTGTGCGGCGCCAAGGTCAGCGTGACGGCAGACCCAGCGCAGTGCCGCATCGTCATCGGCACCGTCGGTTCGTCCATGATCGACGCCTTGGCCAAGGCCGGGAAGATTGACACCAAGGAGCTGAAAGGCAAGAGGGAGAAATACATCATCGGCACCACGGAGGGCGACAACAGCGTGCTCTACATAGCGGGCAGTGACCGCCGCGGCACCATCTACGGCATCTACGAGCTGTCAAGGCAGATGGGCGTGTCGCCATGGTACTACTGGATGGACGTGCCGGTGAAGAAACAGCAGAGCGTCTATGTGCAGCGCGGACAATATACCGACGGCGAGCCGGCGGTGAGATACCGCGGCATCTTCCTCAACGACGAGGCTCCCTGCCTCACCTCATGGGTGAAAAACACGTTCGGCACAGGGTATGGCGACCACCGTTTCTACGCAAAGGTGTTCGAGTTGCTGCTGCGCCTGAAAGGCAACTATATATGGCCGGCGATGTGGGGATGGGCCTTTTACGCCGACGACCCGCTCAACTCAAAGACCGCCGACGACATGGGCATAATGGTGGGAACGAGCCATCACGAGCCGATGAGCCGCTCGCAAAAGGAATGGCACGGCCATTCGGACAACCCGAACGTGGAGCCGCAGGACCTGAAAAGCCGTCAGGAGGCCGGGGGAAAGTGGGACTACGCCACCAACAAGGAGAACCTTGACCGCTTCTGGCTGGGCGGAGTGGAGCGCAACAAGCACACCGAGGACATCATAACGATAGGTATGCGCGGCGACGGCGACATGGCCATGAGCGAGGAACGCAACGTGAAGTTGCTGGAGACGGTGGTGAAGAACCAGCGCAAGCTCATCAGCAAGGCGCACGGCAAGCCCGCAAAAGACGTTCCGCAGCTGTGGGCGCTGTATAAAGAGGTGCAGGACTACTACGACGACGGTATGCGCGTGCCGGAGGATGTGACCATGCTGCTGTGCGATGACAACTGGGGCGACGTGAGAAGGGTGCCCACGGCAAAGGAGAGACAGCGCAAAGGCGGATGGGGACTGTACTACCACGTGGATTATGTGGGTGCGCCGCGTAACTCGAAACTCATCAACGCCACGCCCACACAGAATATGTGGGAGCAACTGACGCTGGCCTACGACTACGGCATCGACCGCCTCTGGATTCTCAACGTGGGCGACCTGAAACCCATGGAGTACCAGATACAGCTGTTCCTCGACATGGCGTGGAACCCGAAAGCACCGGAGTTCATTGTCGGAGAGGACAACGTGATGTCGGCACTGACACAACATACAAGGCAATTCTGCGCACAGCAGTTCGGCGACAGCCAGGCTGACGAGGCGGCAAGAATACTGAACCTCTGCTGCAAGATGAACGGCCGCTGCACGGCGGAGATGCTGGACGCCACGACATACGACCTCGCTTCCGGCGAATGGCAGCGCGTGGTGGATGAATACAAGGACCTTGAGATAGCGGCGCTACGCCAGTATGCCACGCTGGAGGATGACGCTAAGGACGCGTATTTCCAGCTGATACTGTTCCCCGTGCAGCTGATGGCCAACCTGCACCAGATGTATCATGCGCAGGCGATGAACCTCGACCTGCACAGGAAGGGGGACTGCGCCATGAACAAATGGGCGGACAAGTGCGAGGAGTTCTTCAACAGGGACGCACGGCTAATGGCACAATATAATAAGGAGATAGCCGGAGGCAAGTGGAACGGCATGATGACGCAGAAGCACATCGGCTACACCTCATGGAACGACAGCTTCAAGAAGGACATCCTCCCCAAGCTGTTCCGCGCGGAAGGCACGGGCAACGTGTTCTCCGACGGCGGCAAGGGCTACATCGCCATGGAGGCGGAGCACTTCCAGTCAAAGGCTGACGGCGCCGGAGCCAAGTGGACACTGATACCGCAGATGGGCAGGACATTAGGCGCGATGACGCTGATGCCGCAGACGGGCAAGGTGGATGGAGCGTCGCTGACGTACAGTTTCACGGCTCCGGAGAACGCCAAGGGCACGGCAAAGGTACACATCGTGACCAAGTCAACGCTGGACTTCCTCAACAAGGGAGGCCTGACCTACTCGGTGGCGATGGACGGAGCGGAGCCGGCAACGGTGAACTTCAACAGCGACATGAACGAGAATCCGGAGAACATATACAACGTTTACTATCCCACGATAGCGCGCCGCGTGATAGAAAAGACCGTGGAACTGTCCTTGGGCAACGCCGCCGGCGGGGTGCACAGGCTGACGTTCACCCCCAACGACCCCGGCATCGTGCTGGAAAAGATAGTGATAGACTTCGGAGGATACACCAAGCAGTATCTCTTCGGGGAAGAGAGCCCGAGAATAATTAATAATTAATAGTTTACAATTAATAATTATGATTACTAAGAATTAAGGGGCAATAGTTAAGAATTAAAAGTTATGATTACCGGGAAATACCGGAATTTAGTATGCAATTTGCCTGCGGACATCCGCTTACAAACAATCGGGCAGTCCCTAATCACAATTTTTAATTCTTAAATATTAATTCTTAATTACCTAACAGTTTTAATTATGAAACATCTTATCTTACTCCTACTGACCGTTGTCTGCAACGTCTCCGCATTCGCGGACGCACCGCTGCGCAGACCTATCAGCGTCAACCAACCGGCGTGGTTCGTGCACATCGACAACTGGAACGATGCCGATCCGCAGAAAATCATCGACCTTATACCGGAAGACATCAAGCCTTACGTGGTGTTCAACATCTCCATGTCCATCTCACACAACGAGACTACGGGCGAGTTTGACCGCGTACCGGACGGTTACAGCACCGCACGCTCATGGCTGCGCACCTGCGCCGAGAACAACGTATGGGCCATGGTGCAGTGCTCAAGCGGCGGTTTCAGCCACTTCTCGGAGACTGACCTGCGCTTCTACGAGGAGCTTTACCGCGACTATCCCAACTTCATCGGCTGGAACTACGCCGAGCAGTTCTGGGGATTCGACGACAAGTTCTCCTGCTCTTTCGACGAACGCCTGAGCCATTTCGCCGACCTTATGAAGCTGGCACGCAAGTATGGCGGCTACACCTGCATCAGTTTCTGCGGCAATATATGGAGTCTTCCGCTCAGCCCGCTTGCCATGATGAAGAGAAGCGCGGCCTTCGCGGAACAGGCTGCGGCCGCTCCGCAGAACCTGATAATATGCGACAAATACACGATGTCGTCCATGTTCTACGAGTATGAGAGCATGAGCTTCGGCTCTTTCATAGCCGGTTACACCACAAACTTCGGCATCCGCTTCGACCAATGCGGCTGGAACGCGGAGCTGGAGAGCGAGAAAGAGAACATGCCGGCCGCTGCCGGCGCGGCGCCGGTGCTCAATAACTGGCTCATTAACGGCGGAACGGTGAACGACGGGCCTGAGCTGATATGGCAGCAGGACTTCAAGACCGAGGGCAAGAAGGCACTGGCCAACGGCTTCTACGGCCGTTCCTTCTCACGCTTCCCGCAGTTTGACAACGTGAGCATAGACCTCTACCGCAAGATTCTGGACGGCACAATACGCATACCGACACGTGAAGAAGTGATAGAACGCAACAAGCTGGTGCTCATAAACGACGTCAACACCGGTGACAACGAGGTCGTATATGGTGCGCCACGCACCCTTTACGACGGGCTATACAACATGAAGGACGGGGAATTTCACCACGAACAGAAGAACTGGTTTAAGAAAACGGGACGCTATCCAACCATTCCCATCGTGCCGACACTTGTCGATAACCTCGCACAGTCAATCAACACGCAGGTGCTTCGCTCCGAATACGACACGAGATGGAGCACCATCGCGAAGAAAAAGGCGGAGTTCAACAGCCTGTTCCCGGAGGAATACACCGGCAATGCCTTTGCAGGCAGAGTGGGAAACCGCTGGCTTATCTACAATCCCTTGAAGTCAGGAGCGAGCGCGAAAGCCCTCATCCCGCTGCAATACAACACCTGTAAGGACATAACACTGATCATGTCGCAATATACAACGTGCCTGATGAAGGAGATGACGGACGGCATCAGCCTCTATCTGACCAACTACCGCACCGACGTAACGGCCTTGAAGAACGACACCATCGTGATAACAGGCGCGACAGCACAGCCCGCATACACATGGAAAGACCGCTCCAGCCACAGCGCAAGCAATATAGTGAAGGAGCAATGGGATAACGGTGTGTTCACACTTATCATCGCACACAACGGCCCTCTGGACGTGGATATACAGTGCGCAGGCAGCGAGACAGGCAGAAAAGAGCCCGTTGCGGACCATGTACTGGTAGTTCCTGAGAAGCCGGCACCGTATGACGGTCCTCTGACCCACGAGTGCGAGGACTTCGATTTCAAGAACACCAACGAGTATAAGCTGGCACCTTACGCCCTGAGCTTAATGAGAGGCTTCCACGCTTTGGGCTATCACGACATGGGAACACAAAGCGCCGCCATGATACGTGACACGTTCAACGTGAGCAAAGCGGGCAACTATGACGTGACAATACGTTACTCCGCCCCTAACGGCGGCACCCAGATGAGACTCTATGTGGGCGGAAAATACAGGCAGATATCACTGGCCAAGACCGCCAAGAACGAATGGAGGGAGCTGACAGTGAAGGGTACGGAGTTCGCGGAAGGCAAGAACCAGCTGGCGATAAGGAACTACAACACCACCAGCAACGTGTATCTTGACCAAGTAACAGTAACGAGTGAGGACTACAAGCCGGCCAAGGCGTTCAACGTTGACCGTATGTCACTGTCCTACAACGCTTACGTCAACGAGACAGGCGTGGATAGCCTGTACCTCAATGCGCAGAGCCTGACCGGTGCGGTAAGCATCGTTACAAACGGGGAATTTGCCGTTTCCACCAGCCGTGACGGCGATTACAGCGCGTCACTGACCGTTGAAGGCGACGAGAACGGCAACATCTCAGACCGTATTATATATGTACGCATGAACGCCATGGAAGCTACCGGCACATACAACGGCAGCGTTACATTCTCCGCCGAGGGCTGCCTCGATCATGTAACGGAGCTGACAGGAGCGGTAAGCCCGCACCCCGTAACCATAATATATGACTTCACGGACGACAAGGCGGGCAGTTCCGCCACCACACCGCCGGCAAAGGACGTGACAAAACCAACCTACGGACAGGTCACAGCCGGCGTGGTGTCATACAAAGGCAGCAATATGCTCAAAATATATACCACGTCAGGACGCCACAGTTCCGGCGCGCTTGACCTCAACAAGTTCACAAGCAAGGCCACGGATTACAGCGTAACGTGGAAGCAGTACTACGGAGCATCCAGCAGCTACAAGACAGGCATGATGCTGAGAGCCGGCAAGGTGGTAGGAAACAGCACGGCGGGATACGCACAGGGATTCCGCAGCGGCTACCTGTTCATAGCCAACAACGACCCGTCAGGGGGCAATACAACGTTCCGCATATACAAGTCAACCGAGAGCACGAACCTGAACAACATGGTAACACAAGGCGCTGCCCTGCAAACTTCACAGGGAACGCCGGTATGGTACAGGGTCAGCGTCAACGGATATCCTATCGTTAACCTCACGTTTGAATACTCCACCGACGGCGAGAACTGGACAATCGGCGCACAGACGGTAGATGCAAGCGGCTCGTTCCAGTCCGGAAGCACACAGATAGCATGGGGACTTGACGCGACAGCAAGCAACTTCTTCCTTGACGACATAACGTTTGACGGCGTCACATTCGACCCGACAGCCGTGAAAGGCGTAATGTCCGAAGCAGGGAACGGCGGCGGAACGGCCGACATCTACAACCTGCAAGGCCAGAAGGTGCGTGACATGAAAGGCGGCAACATATACATAACCAACGGCAAAAAGATACTGAAATAATGAAAAGACTCGGATTATTACTGTTCATCTGCATCTTCATGCAAAAGGCCACAATATCCGCATGGGTAGGAATGCCAATGCCGAAGCTGCACATCGAGGGCAGGAACCTTGTGGATGAGGACGGCAACAAAGTGTTGCTCCACGGCTTCGGGCAGACTTACAGCCCGTGGTTCAACGAGCAAGGCAAGTACTGGAGCAACTACAACGTGAGCCAATGCCTGTACTATAACAAGTCAAAGATAAGCGGACTGCTCAACAAAGGCTGGAAGGTAAACTGGCTCCGCCTGCACATGGACCCCTACTGGAGCAACACCCCGGGCGTCTCCACCACGGGAGAGGATGACATCTCCGCCTTCAGCATGGAGCGTTTCAAGACGTATTTCGAGTCCGTCTTCCTCAAGATGGCCGCCTACGCCGAGGGCAAGGGGCTATATGTGGTGATGCGTCCGCCCGGTGTCTGCCCCAAGAACATCACCCGCGGCGACGATTACCAGAAGTACCTGATACAGGTATGGACGCACGTCGCGCAGCGAATGGTGGAGATGGGCAACACGTCCTATATGTTCGAGCTTGCCAACGAGCCTGTGAACGTGACTGGAAGCATCACCGAATACTTCCAAGACATAGTGGATGCGATACGCGCCACGGGCTGCAACAACATACTGTGGGTACCCGGTTCCGGCTACCAGAGCGACTACCGTGCATACGCCGCCAACCCCATCAGGGGCGAGAACATAGGCTATGCCGTACACTGCTACCCCGGATGGTACGGCAGTGATGCCGAGGTAGATAGCGCGGAAGACACCGGCGACGTGGCGGGAGGCGGCTACAAAGGCTTCCTCAACGGATGGAACGAGAAGGTAAGGTGCGTTGCCGACTTCGCCCCCATCCTCGTGACGGAGATGGACTGGGCACCGAAGAAGTACGGCAATTCATGGGGCAAGTCAGTGACCGGCACCCGCGGCGGAAGCGGTTTCGGCGCGAACTTCAAGTATATGTGCGACCTTACGGGCAACGTCAGCTGGATGCTCTTCACCGGACCGGAACTGCTGGCGAAGTATGATGACGCCGCCGAGGACGGGGATGACTTCCTTACCTCCCCCGAGGCCTGCGCACGACCCATCTACCGGTGGTATAACGACTATGCGGCTGAATGGCCTGCCGGTGCCACCGAGGCCTCAAAGCGCATCGTTTCGCTGGAAGTGGGATGCGATGAAAACATCACCGCACTGTCGGGAGGCATCGTCTCCGTGCCGGTTGACGCCATATACGAGGACGGCCACCGCTCCTGCGTGACGCACACGGCGCAATATTCTTTCAGCAACCCTGACGTTGCCGTGTTCGACAAGGGCGTGATAAGCGTCAACAAGGACGGCTTCACCAACGTGACAATATCCGTTACCGACGCCTTCGGCACCACAAAGGAATGCACCGTGTCACTGACCGCAACGTCATTCCCGCTCACCAATGCGGACTTCAACCCCTGCATCTGGGAGAACGGCACTTTCGACGAGCAGACAGGCACGCTGATTACGGGACAATACGGCTTCGGCGGCTGGCAGTACGGCAAGGGACTGGACATCAGCGCATGGAAATACATCATCATCGAGCTGTATGAAAAGCAGTCGGCAGGGGCTTCCTTCCGCCTGTTCGACGAGAACAACTACTGGACAACACCCGCCATGGTAAGCATGGGGACATCCACCCGCAAGGTGATAACGCTCTCATCGCTGAAAAAAGACGGCACCACCACCGCCCTGAACCTCAGGCATATCTACATAGCCGGCTTCTGGTCAAACGGCGGAAAGCCCATACGCATCAAGAGCGTGTTCCTCTCCAACGACGCCAGCGCCACCGGAGTGCAAGACCTCCAACCCGCAACCTCCGGCCTACAACCTATAACCTACAACCTGTTCGGCCAGAAGGTGCACGACATGAGGAAGGGCAACATATACATAATAAACGGTAACAAGATAATGAAACAGGCGCGGTGAAACGGCGACAATATCACCGCCCGCAGCAAAAGGGTGCTAATCACATCGCAATCAGGTGCTGATTACAGTGTGATTAGCACCTGATTACAATGCAATCGGCACCTGATTGCGACGGCACTGAACCGCAATGCCTTGTAGGGACGTACCTTGGTGCGTCCGAGACATCGCCCCTTCCGTATTGGCGGACGCATCAAGGTACGTCCCTACAACGGCTGGATGCCGTGCCTACTGCCCCGCAAAGCCGCATAACAAAGATACATTCTGAACATACTGTCAAATAACTTAAACCATCAACAACATTATGAAAATCCGTTACATACTACCTATCATCACCGCATTGCTGGCCATAGTCACGGCATCGGCGCAGAAAACCATCACCGTTGACGGCAAGATGCGCAACTATCTGGAATACATACCGGCCAACTTGGGCAAAAACCGCCCGCTGCTCATTTCCTGTCACGGTATGGGGCAGGACGCGGCATACCAAAAAGGGATGCTGAAGATAGAGACCATAGCCGACACGGCCAAGTTCGTCACCGTCTTTCCTAACGGCATCAACAATGCATGGGACATCTCCGGAGACCAAGACATCAACTACATCAAGGCACTCATCGACCGTATGGTGAGCAACTACGGCATCGACCGCAACCGTGTCTATCTGTCAGGATTCTCCATGGGCGGAATGTTCACATACCACGCCATGACCAAGATAGCCGACAAGATAGCGGCCTTCGCGCCCATCAGCGGCTACCCCATATACGGAATGTCGTTCACCAGCAGCCGTCCCATACCGATAATACACACCCACGGCACAGGAGATGACGTGGTGAAGTTTGACAAGGTGCAGTCTATCCTTGACGGATGGATAAAGCGCAACAAGTGTTCCGCCACCGCCACCGTAACAAAGAACTACAAAGGCTACGGTCATGCGACCCGGCACGTATGGAGCGGAGGGACAAACGGCGTGCAGGTAGTGCTCATGGAATTTGCGAACAAGGGCCACTGGGTCAGCAATGACGGTGTGCTGACGGGAGAGGAGATATGGAATTTCTGCAAGAAATACTCGCTCGTGCAGAAAGGCCCGAAGGTGTCTTTCGTCTATCCGGCCGCCGACGGTGCCACCACCGCCGACACATTCACGGCGGAAGTGAACGCCACTGACACCGACGGAGACATCACCGCCGTCTCATTCTATGTTGACAACAGACTGAAAGGAGAGGTTACCACACCGCCATACAAGTACAAATTCGAGTCGCTGACCGGCGGAAAACACACCATTTCCGTGCTGGCAGTAGATGACAAGGGGTACAAGAGCATCACGAAAATCACCATAAACGTGGACAAGAACATCACCGCCGTAACCGAAGTTGAGGCTCATGCCACGCCGTGCGCACTGTCACCTATGTATAATCTTGGCGGACAGCACGTGACAAGGATGAACAAAGGACAGGTGTATATCACCAACGGAAAGAAGATTATAAGGTAAATCCCGCAGCCGACAATGCAGGCGTGAAAACACATCCGCTACCGGCCGTTCGGCAAAAGGGTGCTGATTATCATGTAAACAGGTGCTAATTACCTTGTAATCAGGTGCTGATTGCAAGGTAAAAGGGTGCTGATTGCAACGGCACTGAACCGCAATGCCTTGTAGGGACGCACCTTGGTGCGTCCGAGACATCGCCCCTTCCGTATTGGCGGACGCACCAAGGTACGTCCCTACAACGGCTGGATGCCGTGCCTACTGCCCCACAAAACCGCATAGCAGAGACATATCCTGAACATACTGTCAGATAACTTAAACCACAAACAACATCATGAAGATTCGTTACATACTGCCAATCATCACCGCATTGCTTACCGCCGGCACCATAAAGGCTGCCGACAGGTTCGTCACCTTCGGGCGCACAGCCCCGTCACAGCTGTGCCTCACGCAGTCCGCAGACACCATATCATACGACAACGGCGACTGGACGGGCGTGCGCATGGCTGTCAACAACCTGCGGAATGACCTCACCGCCGTCACGGGCAGCGCCAACGCACCTGTCATAGTGGGCACTATCGGCAGAAGCAAGGCCATAGACCGCATAGCCAAGGGCAACCCGTGGCTGCGCAAGGAACTGCGGGGGAAGTGGGAGAAGTATGTGATTACCACCGTGAAAGACGGAGGACGGGACGTGCTTGTCATCGCCGGCTCCGACAAACGGGGCACCATCTACGGCATATACGAACTGTCAAGGCAGATAGGTGTGTCGCCATGGTACTGGATGGCGGACGCTCCCATAGCACGGCACGACAGCCTTTTCGTCACGAAGGGTACCTACACCGACGGCGAACCGGCCGTGAAATACCGCGGAATATTCATCAACGACGAATGGCCTTCATTCGGAACATGGTGCGGAAAGCAGTTCGGAGGCATCAATTCCAAAGCATATTCCAAGATATTCGAATTACTCCTGCGCCTGAAAGCCAACTACTTCTGGCCGGCCATGTGGGCAAGCCGCTTCAATGAGGACGACCCCCTGTCGCCGAAGGTGGCCGATGACATGGGCATTGTGATGGGAACGTCACACCATGAGCCTATGATGAGGGCGCACAAGGAATACACCACGCGCCGCGATGAGGTGGGACCGTGGGACTATGAGAAGAACCCTGCAAGGTTAGACAAGTTCTTTACCGACGGACTGGAGCGCAACAAGGCCTACGAGAACATCATAACCATAGGCATGAGAGGCGACGGTGACGTGGCGATGGGCACCGGAAACGACGCCGACAACATGAAGACCCTGCGGAAGGTGATAGACTCACAGCGCCGCATTATAGGCAACGTCTATGGCAAACCCGCCAAGGACATACCGCAGCTGTGGGCCATCTTCACCGAGGTGCAGCGTTACTACGACGCCGGATTCACCGTGCCAGACGACGTGACGCTGCTGCTTTGCGACAACAACTGGGGCTACATACGCCGCAAGGGACGTGACTTCGAGCGCAAACGCAAGGGCAGGCTCGGCCTGTATTACCACATAGACATGAACGGAGGGCCGTGGAACGACCGCTGGGTCAACACCACCACGGTGCCGAAGATGCGCGAACAGCTCAACCTCGCGTACCAAAGCGGCATCGACAGGATATGGATTATCAACGTGGGTGACCTCAAACCGAAGGAGATGCCCATTGATTTCATCATGAACTATGCGTGGAACCCGTCCAAGATACAGCCGGGTGACGAGGCGGAATACCTCAAAGGCTTCGCCGAAAGCATCTTCGGCGAGGAGCATTCGGCGGAGATTGCCGACCTGATAGGCAAGTACAGCAAGTACAACCTGCTGCGCAAGCCGGAGGTACAGTACCCCGGCATCTTCAACAACGAGGAGATGCTGCGCATGAACAGCCGCTGGCAGTCGCTCGTTCTGCGTGCCGAGGCATTGAAAGAACAGCTCCCCGCCGCCGCACAGGACGCCTACTACCAGCTCGTCTATTACCCCGTCGTGGCCTCGGCAGGTGTCGCCATGATATACAACGCAGCCACTTTGGGCGACTCCCTCGCCGTGGAAGCGCTGATGGCAAAGGACAAACGCCTCACCGACTACTACAACACGTCCCTCGCCGGGGGCAAGTGGAACGGCATGATGCTTGACAATCACATCGGCTACACACAGTGGTCAATGCCCAAGGTGAACGTGAATCCCGTAGGATTTCCGCTCGACAAGAACGTGAAAAGCCGCCTCGCAGTGGCCAAGGAGAGCCGGGAATACTCCATACCGGCACATAAATATATAAGGAAACAGGACGGAAAGGATGCCGGATGGATATTCCTTCCCGACCTCGGAAGGGCTGACGGCTGCATGGGCAGCAGCAACGTGATGGCCAAAAGCGACACGACAGCCGCCGCACCTTACATGGAATACGAGGTCAACACGGCCGGACACATCGCCATAGGCATACTGCCCACACAGGACATAATGCCCGGACGCGGTCTGCGCATAGGCGTGCAGATTGACAACCAGCCGGTGAAAATACTCGACGCACGCCGCGGACTCGTCGATACTTTCAATGAATATACCCGTGAAAACCTTGCCGCCTCCCGCGTGCTCAAGCCCCTCCCGCCCCGCAGCAGCCTCGCGTTAAGCGGGTTTGTGGATGGCAGGCAGCTGCCAAGAAGGGACGAAGTGTTCGACAACCTGCGCTGGCTGGACACCAAGTTTGATGTCTCTCCCGGCAAGCACACGCTGAGAATATACATGACAGACCCCGAGATAGTGGTGGAGAAGATTGTGGTCAACCCTGATAACAAGGCTTACAGCTACTTCGGAAGACAATAGAATATCCCGTATAACCATTCAACTATCCAAACGATATGAAAAGAATACCACTGTTACTGCTTTGCCTTATCACGGCAATCAGCCTGTCCGCGCAGGACGAACCCGCACTGCGCCGCACCATTTCACCCGAGAAACCGATGCTGATAGTACACATCGACACATGGAACACGGCCGATCCGGAACGTATCATAGAGATGGTTCCGAAGGACATACTGCCATACGTATGCTTCAACCTCTCGCTATCGGCCACCGATGCCACCTGCATCAGCGGCCCGGACGTATGCGATTCGTGGATGAAGGCGTGCGCCAGCAAGGGCGTATGGACCATGATACAGCCGTCAAGCGGTGCCCACAACCGTTTCTCCGACACCGATTTCTCCGACTATGAGCGGTATTTCAAGCAGTATCCCAACTTCCTTGGCTGGAATTTCGCCGAACAGTTCTGGGACTTCGGGGCCGACAAGAGCGACGGTTCAGGCAAATGGCCCACTTGGACCGAGCGTCTCAACACGCTGACACAGGTGCTTAAGATCTGCCATAACTACGGCGGCTACCTCGTGGTGAGCTTCACACAGGCTTATTACAGTGCCGACATGATGCCCATAGCCTACATGAAACTGAACCCGGAGATGCGCTCACAGCTGCGCAATCACCCCGAGAACTTCATCTGTTGCGAGAAATACACGATGAAAAACGGCTTCTTCGACATAGAGAGCAACTGCCTCGGAGCTTTCATCGGAGGCTATGCCGGACAGCTCGGAATACGCTATGACGCCTGCGGATGGCTGTCGGAGGACGAGAACAAGTACCCTTACGTCAAGGCGGCGGGCGCCATTCCTGTCATGGAGCACGTGATGCTCAACGGCATGACAGTCATCGACGGGCCGGAAACGATACCGGTGGAGATAAGCCGTGAGGTCGGCGAGACAACGACTTCCGACGGATACACGCGCCGCAACTGGGCTTGGTTCCCGCATTTCACCAACATCTTCATGGACGAGTTCCGCAAGATACTCGACGGAACGGTGCGCATTCCCACCAAGAAGGAGGTCATCGACCGCACGAAGATAGTGATACGCAACGACATAAACAACGGGACGTTCGACAGTTACCTCACACACGAGGAGATGTTCGACGGCCTGTACCGCCGTGATGACGACCGTGGCGGCACGGTATGGCGCAACCGCTGGATAGACAACCGCTGGTTCCTGAAGAAGACCGGACGCTATCCCGCCTTCCCGCAGGTCTATTACCTCTACGACGAATACGCCAAGGCGAACCTGACAGTGGTGCTGAAGTCACAGTACAAGAACCGCTGGAGCACCAACGCAAGGAAGGTTGCGGAGTTCAACAAGCTCTTCCCCGAGGAATATACGGGCGACATTTTCGCGTCACACATCGAGAACTCGTGGATGACGTACAACCCCTACCAGTATGACGAGGTGACAACAACCGAGCCGAACACCGAGGGCAACGGCGGAGACCTCAAGCGATTCTTCTATCCTTCGCAGCTACGCGCCACGGGAACGATACCGTTGCAGTACAACACCGCCACCAGCGTGACGCTGAAATACGCCCCTTACTCCATGGCGGTGATGAAGGAATACACGGACAGCATCACCTTCTACATGATGAACTACAACAACTCCGGCAAGGAGTCTGACGGTTACGCCGAGACATCCAACCGCCTCGACACCATTATCATCAGCGGAATAACGGGCAAAGAGCCGGTAGTTACAATGACAGACCGCGCGTCACACCGGGCGTCCGCCATAAAGACCAGATACGCCGACGGCACACTAGAGATAGAGGTCAGCCACAACGGGCCGCTCGACCTGAAAGTCGTATGCTCCGGTGACGCCACAGACCGCAAGACAGAATGGACGCCTGCCGTAATATCACTGCCCGAAGTGCCGGAGGCTTACTACGACACGTTGCAGTATGAGGCCGAGTGCATGGACACGAAGAACATCGACGCCAACCGCAAGAACGGATATTACCACGGCCATGCAGGCTATCAGGGACAGGGCTTCGTGGAGATGGGCACGAAGAGCGGTGCCATACTGCGCGACACCATCTACGCACCCGTGGCCGGCACATACAAGCTCGCCATACGCTATCAGGCTCCAACCAACGGCGCGACATACCGTTACGGCATCAGCGGCACATCGTTCAAGAACCTGCCACTAAAAAAGACCGCGGAGAACACATGGACAATGTCAAACGAAGTGGTCGTGACCCTGAAAAAGGGTGCCAACGTCTTCAAGCTCCAGAACATCACCACCGGCAACAAACTCTTCTTTGACTGCGTCAAGGTCAGCATGACCGACGAGACGAAAGAGACCGTAGGCGTAAGCAACACCGTCAAAGGCGAGGCCACGGCACTGCGCATAGAGTATTACGACATCGCCGGAAGACGCATCAGCCGGCCAAACACCGGCGGCATAACGATACGCCGCACATACATGAGCGACGGCAGCGTCAGGACACAGAAATTCTGATTGCGACGCAAGAGGAAAGTAGGCACGGCATCCTGCCGTGCAAGAGCCTGTTCCATAAAAGCACGTTGGTTGCACGGCAAGATGCCGTGCCTACTCTCATGCAATGCCGCACAGTCCGCAAAAGGGTGCTGATTGCACTGCAAACAGGTGCTGATTACACGGTAAACAGGTGCTGATTACACAGTAAAAGGCACCCTTTTACAAGAGCATTACGCATCTTGTTGATTGCCAAACAATTAATAACACAATAAAAATACAAACAACTATCCTATGAAACTAAGAACCATAAAAGGACTGTCCGCCGCCGTAGCCGCGGCGATATTCCCGCTTCTGTCACACGCGCAGAACCCTATCGTACAGACCTGTTACACCACCGACCCGGCACCCATGGTAAGCGGAGACAGACTTTATGTCTTCACAGGCCACGACGAGGACAAGGCCGACTTCTTCTGGATGAACGAATGGAGGCTCTACTCCACCGCCGACATGGTGAACTGGCAGGACCACGGCAGCCCGCTCGCCCTGTGCGACTTCAAATGGGCGGACGACCGGGCATGGGCGCCGCAGTGCATCGAGCGCAACGGGAAGTTCTATTTCTATGTGCCGGCGCACTCACGCATCAGCGGAGGCATGGCGATAGGCGTGGCCGTGGCCGACAAAATTGAGGGGCCATACCGTGACCCCTTGGGGAAACCGCTCTACGAGGACGGCAAATGGGACCACATCGACCCGACGGTCATGATCGACGACGACGGACAGGCGTACATATACTGGGGCAACCCGCGCCTGTACTCGGCGAAACTGAATGAGGACATGGTGAGCCTCGCATCGGAAGTGAAGTGCGACACCACCGTGGCCAGATACACCGAAGGCCCGTGGATATACAAGAAAGGAAAGGGAAGATACTTCATGATATACGCCGCGGGAGGCGTGCCGGAGTGCATCGCTTACAGCGAGAGCAAGAAGCCGCAGGGCCCGTGGAAGTACAAGGGCGAGGTGATGGCACAGGACAACTTCACCAACTCCTTCACCAACCACTCCGGCATAGTGGAGTTCAAGGGACACAACTATTTCTTCTACCACACCGGATGGCTGCCCGGAGGAGGCGGTTTCGGCCGCAGCGTGAGCGTGGAGGAGTTTAACTGGGACAAGGACGGCAACCTGCCGCTGATAAAGCCGACCAAAGAGGGCGTCAATCCCATCGCCACGCTGTCGCCATACACCCGCGTCGAGGGCGAGACCATGGCATTCAGCAAGGGTGTGAGGACTGACCAGAACAAGAAACAATCCCGCGTCTGGGCAAGCGACATACACAACGGCGACTGGATCAAGCTGCGCGAGGTGGATTTCTCCAAGGGAGCCACGGCCATAGAGGCGTGCGCAGCCAGCGCATTGCAGGGCGGAACGATGGAGGTTCGCCTTGACAAGGAGGACGGAACGGTCATCGCCACCGTAGCCGTCGCACCCACAGGGGGATGGGAAGAGTGGCAGACGTTCACCGCACCCGTCACCGCGTCCGTCAGCGGAAAGCACGACATATACCTCGTGTTCAAGGGACTGAAAGGCAGCAGGCTGTTCAACCTCGACTGGTGGAGGGTAAAGTAAAAAAGAAAACAGCCCCCTCACAACCTCCTAACGCGCCCTCCCCACCCGCTTGTAGAGACGATGTACCACATCGTCTCAGCAAAGAAAAGCGCATAATATCATTAAGGATATGTGTGTCAAAAGCGCCGAAGAACCCCGAAGGGGTGACAGAACTTAGCCCAGGGTGCAAACCCTGGGAATGGGAAAGATACATACAAGAAACAGTATTGTCACCCCTTCGGGGTTCGCCGCCTATAAATTCCATTCTTGACACACCCGCCCACAAGCGGTGTATCGGCTATTGATACAACAAACCATATATAATAAACAAACGCTATGACCTATTCAATAATGTCATCACTATCTGTCAAAACCATAATCAAGGGCGGGGCACTTGCGCTCCTTGCCCTCTTTTCCGCGAACACCGCGGCACAAAACGTGTCTGACTTCTACGAACAGAACACCGTACTCAATTACAGCGACGGCGACAAGGCAGCCGGGGAAATACCCCAACCCACCAAGTTCGACCCCAACTTCCACATATACCTCTGCTTCGGGCAGTCCAACATGGAGGGCAACGCGAAGATAGAGCCACAGGACCGCAAGGGCATCAGCACACGGTTCCGCATGATGGCCGCCGTGGATATGCCCAACACCGGACGCAAACAGGGGCAGTGGTACGCGGCGGTACCGCCGCTCTGCCGCGCATGGACGGGGCTTACGCCGGCCGACTATTTCGGAAGGACACTCGTGGAGGAACTGCCTGACAGCATAAAGGTGGGCGTAATAAACGTCGCCGTGGGCGGTTGCAGCATAGACCTCTTTGACGAGGACAAGACGGAAGGCGTGATAGCCAAGTCCGCCGACTGGTTCAAGGGCTTCTGCAAGGACTACGACAACAAGCCTTTCCGCCGCCTCATGGACATGGCGAAGAAGGCTCAGAAGGCGGGAGTGATAAAGGGTATCCTGCTGCATCAGGGCTGTACCGACAACGGACAGAAGGACTGGCCGCAGAGGGTGAAGCTCGTATATGACCGTATGCTGAACGAACTGGGTCTCAACGCAGCTGACGTGCCGCTGCTCGTGGGTGAGCTTATGACCAAGGAGGACGGCGGATGCTGCTATGCGCACAACTCGGTCATAGCGGGAATAAGGCAGACCATACCCACCGCCCACGTCATTCCGTCGCTCGGATGTCCCGGAGCGAAGGACAAACTGCACTTCACGGCAGAGGGATACCGCATACTCGGTCGTCGATATGCGGCCACCATGCTCGACATCCTGCGTGGGGTGAGGACGGCGGAGACCACCATCGACGGGGCGGAATATCCAAAGGTAGATAACGAGGGAAGGGCTTACTTCCGCGTTGTGGCGCCACACGTGTGGCGTTTGCAGGCTGACGTCTGCGGAAAGAAGTACGAGATGAACCGCGACAGGAACGGTGTGTGGACGGTAACGACCGACCCGCTGCCCGTAGGTTTCCACTATTACTTCCTCCTTGTTGACGGACTGTCGGTGATAGATCCCAACACCACCACCTACTTCGGCTGCTGCCGTCTCTCAGGAGGAATAGAGATACCGGAGGGAAAGGAAGGCGACTACTACCGCGCACAGCAGGGAACGGCAAAGGGTCAGGTGCGCTCATGCCAGTACTACGCAGCCTCGACGGGAGAGTGGAGGCACGCAATGGTTTATACTCCGGCCGAATACGAGAAGAGCGGAAAGAAGAAATACCCCGTGCTCTACCTGCAACACGGCATGGGTGAGGACGAGACCGGATGGTCAACACAGGGCAAGATGCAGAACATCCTCGACAACCTGATAGCGCAGAAGAAGTGCGTGCCGATGATAGTGGTAATGGAGAGCGGCGACGTGAAGGCCGGATTCAGCCCGCGCAAGGGACGGGACGTGGAGGCGGAGAGAAGCCTCTACGGCGCGACTTTCCAGCAGGTGCTGTTCAATGACCTCATACCTTACGTGCAGGCAACGTTCCGCTGCCACACAGACCGTGCGAACCGGGCCATGGCCGGCCTGTCATGGGGAGGCAAGCAGACGTTCGACGCCACATTGCAGCACCTCGATATGTTCTCATACATAGGCGCATTCAGCGGGGCGTTGTTCAACGTTGACCTGAAAACGTGCTACAACGGCGTGTTCAACGATGCCGGCAAGTTCAACAAACAGGTGCGTTACCTCTTCCTCGGATGCGGTTCCGAAGAGAACTTCGGCACAAAGAAGATGTACGACGGACTGAAAGAGATGGGCATCAACGCCCACTATTATGTATCACCCGGCACAGCTCACGAGTGGCTTACATGGAGACGCTGCCTCAACGAGTTCCTGCCTAACGTGTTCAAATAAACCATGAAGAAAGTTCTTTTCAGCATATTCATCGCCTTGGCGGCCATGACCGCCGGGGCGCAGACATCCACACAGTGTGAAAACCCGGTGATATGGGCGGACGTTCCTGACCCAGACGTGATACGTGTGGGCAGTGACTACTACATGGTCAGCACCACCATGCACCTCATGCCGGGCGTGCCGGTGATGCACTCGAAAGACCTTGTGCACTGGGAGACCGTGGGTTACGTCTATGACAAACTGTCCGACACACCGCTATACGACCTTGAAGGCGGAACGGTGTATGGAAGAGGGCAGTGGGCTACAAGCATACGGTACCACAAAGGCACGTATTACCTGTTGTTTTCGCCTAACGACAGGCCGTACCGCAGCTTCATCTACACCGCAAAAGACCCCGCTGGACCGTGGACTTTGCAGTGCCGCACAAACCATTTTCATGACGCTTCGCTGTTCATTGACGATGATGACAGGGTTTATGTGTTCTACGGGACGGGACAGGTGGCCGAGCTTAACAAGGACTTCAGCGGCCTAAAAGAGGGCGGACTGCGTGCCACAGTGATGAAGCGGGACGCTGACGAGACGGGACTGCTTGAAGGAAGCCGCGTAATAAAGAAGGACGGGAAATACTATCTGCTCATGATTTCATGGCCAAACGGGCAGAAACGTCGGCAGGTATGCTACCGTGCCGACCGTATAGAGGGTCCATACGATAAGAAAGTGATACTGACCGACAACTTCAAGGGCTTCCCTTACGTGGGACAGGGCACCATTGTCGATGACATAAACGGCAACTGGTACGGCATAATCTTCCAAGACCGCGGCGGCGTAGGGCGTGTGCTGACGCTCGAACCATGCACATGGAAGGAGGGATGGCCTATGCTTGGCGACGAGAACGGCCGCATACCGGAGACGTTCAATGTGCCGCTCGCCACGTACAAGCCACAGAACGGCATAACGGGCAGCGATGATTTCAGTTCTGCGACAATCGGAAAGCAGTGGCAGTGGAACCATAACCCCGTCAACTCCATGTGGTCTCTCACCGAAAGGGAGGGATGGCTGAGACTGAAAACGTCGCGGATAACGGACAATGTGTTCCTCGCCCCCAACACAATCACACAGAGAATGTTCGGCCCCGAGAGCGAAGCAACAGTCTGTGTGGATCTGAACGGAATGAAAGACGGTGACGTTTGCGGCATGGGAGCGTTCAACGGAGACTCCGGACTGCTCTCAGTAGTGCAGGATGGCAAGCGCCGCACGCTGCAACTGACCTTTGAATCCGTTGATCTTCAAGACCCCGGAAAGCGGGTTGTGGGCGTGAAGAAGGAAGTGATAGAGGCTGTTCCCGTAAAGAACGGAACGATATGGCTCCGCGTACACGGCGACTTCAACCTCGGCAAGGACCTCGCCACATTCTCATACAGCACTGACGGCAAGACATTCAGGACGATAGGCAAGCCGTTCAAGATGAGATTCGACTACAAAAGGATGTTTATGGGAACCAAGTTCGCACTCTACTGCTACGCCACAAAGCAGTGCGGAGGATGGGCGGACTTCGATAATTTCACCATAAAACAATAATAATTACATTAACAACGCAATGAATAAAATAAAGAACTACATCGTTATTGCGGCAGCATTGGCCGCCACTGTTGCCGCCGACGCGGCCGCACTGACAAGCCCCGACGGCAAGACCGCCGTCACGGTAGCGTGTGACAATGGTATGCCGACATACACAGTGGAGTACAACGGCACCACGGTCATCATGCCGTCGGCATTGGGTCTGAACACAAACGTGGGCGACTTCACCAAGAACCTGACCCTGTCAAAGACGGAAGAGGTAAGGAAAGTGACCGACAGCTACCGCCTCTACAACACAAAGCACAGCGAAATGAACTACGAAGCCAACGCACAGACGTTCACCTTCGCACAGAACGGCAAGGATGTGATGGCCGTAACGTTCCAGACAAGCAACGACAACGTGGCCTTCCGCTATGAGTTGCTGCCGCAAAAGGAAACACTTTGCTGCGTCATCAACTCCGAAGCGACGGCTTTCCGTATGCCCCAAGGCACCACAACATTCCTCTGTCCGCAGATGGGGACAATGACCGGCTTCGCCCGCACGGCCCCAAGCTACGAGACTCACTATGAGGCTGACGGGCAAACGGGCAAAAACGGCTGGGGGAACGGCTACACTTTCCCCTGCCTCTTCAAGGTGAAAGGCGGGGAAAGCGACACTGCCCCACTCCACTGGACGCTCATCTCCGAGACCGGACTGGACGGATCATACTGCGCCACACGCCTCGAAGGAAAGGAAAACGGACTGTACCGCATCGCTTTCCCGAGCGAAAAGGAGAACAACGGCTACGGCTCCGCAACCGTGCAGGCCGCACTGCCGTCCGCAACACCATGGAGAACCATCACCATAGGCAGCACACTGAAACCCATTGTGGAGACAACCATAACGTGGGACGTGCTGGGCAACGACGCAAGCCACCATCATACGGACAAGGAATACAAGGACGCAGCGGAGAAATACGGCCGTGGCAGCTGGTCATGGATTATCAAAATGGATGCAAGCTGCAACTTCGACACACAGAAAGAATACATCGATTTCAGCGCGGCGATGGGCTGGGAATCCCTCCTTATAGACGCCTTGTGGGACGTACAGATAGGCCGTGACCGCATAGCCGAGCTGGCACGCTACGGCAAAAGCAAGGGAGTAAGCCTCTACCTGTGGTACAACTCCAACGGCAAGTGGAACGACGCGCCGCAGAGTCCGCGCAACTGCATGGATACACCACACCGCCGCCGCGCCGAGATGGCATGGATGAAGAGCGTCGGAATACGCGGCATCAAGGTCGATTTCTTCGGCGGTGACAAGCAATGCACCATGCAACTGTACGAAGACATACTGCGTGACGCACAGGACTTCGGTCTCATGGTCATCTTCCACGGCTGCACACTGCCAAGAGGATGGGAGCGCATGTACCCCAACTTCGTGGCAAGCGAGGCCGTAAGGGCAAGCGAGAACCTGCACTTCGGACAATATGAATGCGACAGGGAAGCAATGGACGCCACCTTCCTTCCGTTCCTGCGCAACACCGTAGGCAGCATGGACTTCGGCGGAAGCACACTCAACCGCTACTACAACTCCAACAACTCCGCCGACAAGGGAGGCACACACCGCGTGACATCCGACGTCTTCGCCCTCGCCACCGCGATACTCTTCCAAAGCCCGGTGCAGCACTTCGCCATGGCACCCAACAACCTTACCGACGCTCCCGCATGGGCTGTTGACTTCATGAAGAACGTGCCCACCACATGGGACGAGACACGTTTCATCGACGGTTACCCCGGACGCTACGTCATACTCGCACGCCGCACCGACACAAAGTGGTACGTTACCGGTGTCAACGCAGACAAAACGCCATTGAAGATGAAACTCTCCCTGCCCATGTTCGCCCCCGGAGAGACCGTCACCGTATATAGCGACGACGCCAAACTGAACGGAAGCGTAAGGCAAACCAAGCTGAACCGCAAGCAGGAAATAAACATAACCATCCCGTATAACGGAGGAATTGTCATACAAACACAACAAAATAATTAATCTTTCTAACAAACAAACCAATGAAACAAAAAGTATTTTTTCTTTTAACCTTGCTGATATGGGGGGGCATTTCCGTATCAGCAAAGACCGTTAACGCCGACCTTTCAAAGGGCGATGGTACCACTGGCGGTGCGACCCTTACCCAAAAGGAGGGCAACACTTACACTTTCTCATGGACACAGCAAAATCAATACGTCTCAATCTTCGCCGCATTCGGAGGTGAAGAGGGCAAGACATTGGACTGGTCTGATGCCACATATCTTAATATTACAGCTGATCCTAATTCTGGTATTGGGTTAGGAAACGCCAAGTTCTCCGTAGTCATTGTTGCAAATGGAAAGTCTTTCATGCGCACTCCTTATAGTCTTGGAGAGAAAAAACTTATAGTAATAGGTACAGAAGGTACCAACAACGATGGTTTCAAAGACAACTGGGGTAGAGGAAATGCCATTACTAAGGAAGACGCACAAGCCATTACTGATATAAGGATAGTAGGACAAGAAATCGCCAGCGATGCCACCACCGCCTCCTTTGACATTACCGCCGCGTATGTCACCATCTCGCCCAAAGCTACACTTACATTCGGCGCTGACGGCAAGGCCACAATAGACCTCAGCAAAGCAGAAGCATACGGCGGAGCAACATGTATGTATGAGGCAGGAGCAGGACTTACCATAACAAGCGACGGTACGGCCGGCTCATACATAGAGATAGTATTTGACAAAGCCTACGACTTCACCGGCATGGATAAAGGAATTATCAACACCTCCGGCACAGATATAGGTAATAATCTTGAATTCACAGGTAGCGGACATATTGGTGGTTTTTATAGTTCAAAATATAATCCAACATTTGCCGGTGAAATAGCAAAAGGCAACTACACCGCAGTAACAGGCTTCAAACTTTTTCTGAACAACACAGCCGGCGAGATGACCATAACCGAAATATCCTTCACGGCAACAAATCCGATGACCATAACGGATGCACACAGCACACCAATAGAGAGTCTTCCCAACTATGCTGTGGACACCAACGGAAACATTACGGAAAGCGGCAAATTGGCATCCAACTATAATACACCCACAGATATTTTCCTTGGTGATTGGAGTGGTGCACCGGATAATTTTATTAATATAGAGGATTACGATGAATTGCGCGTATATACAAATAAGGATAATAAATTCCGCGCATTTATGTTCAAAAAAGCACCCCAAGCAGGCATGGATCAAAACGGATATGTAGATACTTTCTCTCCTGACCTATACCCTAACATTATTACATATAATGAGACAGCGGGATACTATACTGCAAAGATAAATGACATAAAAGATCTATACAATGGACAGGCAAAGATTATAGGCATGAAGAGTAAATATGGAGCCACCGCCGTTGTCTCCAAAATCACCCTTTACAACGAAGAGACAACATCCGAATACGACTACACCGTGTCCGGCCAATACAGCGATGCCGTTTCACTTGACGAGATTGCCAACTCTGACGCATGCACCATCGACTGCACAGGACTTACAGGTGCCGACGTGAAGATAGGCAGCAAGAACCCCAACTGCATCATTGCGGTGAAGAAAGAGGGTGTGGTCAGCGCAGCGAAGAACCTTGCCGTCAACGGAAAAATCGCCAATCTTGAACTCACTGACGGCCACTCCGTGAAAATACCGGCAGGCATGACCGCCACAACAGCGAAATATACACGCACCATGACAAACACTTACGGCACGATAGTTCTGCCGTTCGATGCCGCTTCCGACGACAACATGGAGTTCTACACCATCAGCGCAATGGACGCGAACAGCATCACCATAGAGAAGACAGAATCACTCCCTGCCGGCACTCCCGCCATCATCAAGAAGCTTGCAGGCGATGACATTACCATCACAGCAACCGGTGCAACACTCAACGGGAATATCAACAACACCACAGGCGCCGTAAATATGTTCGGCTCTTACACGCAGGACGAGAAGATAGCGGACGAGAACGCCTACTACATCCTTGACAACAAGTTCTGGCAGTGCAACGAATACTTCTACTGCGATGCGTTCCGTGCCTACTTCACGCCTGCCGCCGGCGCACCGGCAGCCAACTGCCTGTCACTGAAAGAGAGCCTCGGCAACCCTACCCTCGTGGACATCGTGACCGGCAACACCGCAAACGGCATACAGGGTGTGTATAATACCGCCGGTGTCAAGATGCAGGGCTTGCAGAAAGGCATCAACATCGTACGTCTCGCAAGCGGTGAGACAAAGACCGTAATCATTAAATAACAGACGGAGTAAACGGAAGTTATCGCTTCGCACGGAAGTTATCAGGAGTTAACAGACAAATGATTCTCTCCTTATATGCAGGCTATTGTCCGTTAACTTCATACGGCGCAAGGCGTATTAACTACCGTTTACTCCCCATAACTCCTTATTTATTAAATATAAAAAAACAACGACATAACTATGAAAAAGATTTATTCAACCCCGGAATTGAACGTAATAGAGGTTAATAATTCCATCATTTGCAGCAGCATACAATATGGCGGCTCAGGAAATAAAGGTTCCCACACCAACAACATCGAGCTTGACTTCTTGGAAGATGACGAGTTTGGCGACGATAATCTTTTCTAATCTTCGTATCATATAGATTGGTTATTTCCACGATCAGCCCCCGCCGGTGTCATGCCGGCGGGGGCTTTGCATTGTCATCCGTTGCCGTTCACGGTGAGCTTTACCGTTTGCCGCACGTTTACCGTTATCCGTTTTTGTTTTCACCCCTCGCTGCCCTGCGGGCATCTCGCCTGCCGGCTTTGGGGTTCCAATAGGATTTTAGGACCACAACCCGTTACACAGGGTTGACACCCTGTGCTGTACTATTCCGCCCTTTCAGGGCTTTTGTCGCATATTTCGCACACGAACCGCAGTATTTCCAAATGCGCGGACGCACAAAAACGGACGCACCAAGGTGCGTCCCTACAAGGCATCATGCACCAATATCATCACAAACGTACGGTGTAGGGACGCACCAAGGTGCGTCCGATGCAAGACATCATGCACCAATATCGTTATAAACGTACGGTGTAGGGACGCACCAAGGTGCGTCCGATACAAGACATCATACACCAATATCATTACAAACGTACGGTGTAGGGACGCACCTTGGTGCGTCCGATACAAGGCATCATGCACCAATATCGTTATAAACGTACGGTGTAGGGACGCACCTTGGTGCGTCCGATACAAGACATCATACACCAATATCATTACAAACGTACGGTGTAGGGACGCACCTTGGTGCGTCCGATACAAGGCATCATGCACCAATATCGTTACAAACGTACGGTGTAGGGACGCACCTTGGTGCGTCCGATGCAAGGCATTATGATTCAACGCTTTGCAAAAGGCATTACAAAAAGGTGCTGATTACAATGTAATCAGCACCTAATCACGCTGTAATCAGCACCTGTTTACCGGGTAATCAGCCCCCTTTTACACGGAGCGTGTCATCGTGCCTCCATTTGGAACGGTGACGCCGGCAGGTTGTTCTTGCCGTAAAGGTTGAGACGCGCAGGATTATTCTTCCATGCGTGGCGCACTGTCACGCTGCCGGCAGGCAGGGACTGCCGCGGCGTCACTACGACCTTGTCGCCGTCGGTGCGTGCCGTGGCATTGTGGAACTTGCCGTCCGCCCCCTTCACCTCAAACTCCTTGAGGTCGTCGCAGGGGCGCAGGGGCTGGTCCATGGTTATCACCACGGTGCCATCTACACACCGTGCGGCGACGGGTTCGGGAGAGAGCTTGTTCTTCTTGCCGAACACCGCATTCTGAAACGCGAGCACACAACGCTCCGTCACCTCCCGCTTACGCAGCGGATGTATGTCCGACGCCTCTCCAAGGTCTATCGCCACGGCGAGGGATGTGTAAGGGTCGGCATCGGCCGTGAGACGCTGCTGCTCACGCAGGGCCGCCCATCCGCTCTCCTGCGGGCTGTCCGCGGGCTCCATGTGGTTGGCCAGCTGCACCACGCAGAAGGGCATATCGGGACGCTGCCATAGCGTGCGCCAGCAGCCGGTGAGTTTTTTGAGCAGCGCGCCGTACTCGTCGGGACGACCTGTGTTTGACTCGCCCTGATACCATATCACGCCCTGCATGGCGTAAGGGGCGAGGGGATGTATCATGCCGTTGTAGAGCACGGAGGCCTGGTTGTTGGTGTTCAGCTTGCCGCCGAGCGGCCCCTGCATGATGAGCGAGCCTTTCTGCGTGCGCCACTGTGTGGAGATGGGCTGCCGTGTGCCGTCGGCAAAGACTATCTCGTGCGGCTTGTCCTTGTAGAAATTGGCCATGCCGCTCTTGCATACGATGCGCACCGCTATCACGTTGTCGCCCTCGCGCAGCAGTCCGGCGGGTATGGTATAACGCCGCGGAGGGTACTGGTAGTATGTCACGCCCACCTGCTTGCCGTTGACGTAGGTGTAGTCCATGTCGTGCAGCGTGCCGAGGAGCAGCGTGGCGGGCTTGCCGGCGTGCGCCGCATCGATGGTGACGTGCTGGCGCAGCCACATCGAGCCGATAATGGGGCGGCCGTTGTGCTTTGCCCATGCGTTATTGTCGTACTGGTCATGGACAGGCCACGCCGTGTCGTCGAAGTCCGCCTTCTCATACTTTCCGTAGCCCGGATCGGTCTGGTTCATGACGTTCGTCCACACTTCTCCGGCGCGCTGGTTGGCCTTGGACTGGTAATCCACATACTCCTTGTCCGTGTAGAGCATATAATCGGTGTAATAGTCTGCCGGGAAGTGGCGCAGGGAGTCGATGTCTATCCACGCCTGTATGGGGCTTCCGCCGAGGCTTGACTGTATGATGCCCTGCGGAACGCCCGTCTCGGCGTGCATCTTCTGCCCGAGGAAGTAGCCAATCGCCGAGAAATGCCATGCGTTTTCCTTCGTGAGGGTCTTCCATGAGGTGGGCAGAATGTCGTCCTTGCGCTCGGTGGAGGGGTCTGTGTTCACGCGGAACAGGCGTATGTCGGCGTTGCTGTATGCGTCGATGTCGGCGGCATACTGCGGATATACGCGCTCGATGTTGGTGTCGATGTTAGACTGTCCGGACACCATCCACACGTCACCCACCATCACGTCGGTGAGCGTCTGGTCGCCTATCTGCATGATGAAGGGGCCTCCGGGCTTCTGCTTGGGCAGCGTGAGCATCCATTTGCCGTCGCCATCGGCGGTGGCGGTGTATGTCTTGCCACGGAAAGTGACTGTTACCGTCTCGCCGGCTGAGGCCGTTCCCCAAACGGGGAGTGGCTGCTGGCGCTGCAATACCATGCCCGACCGGAACAGGCGGGGCAGGGTTACCGCTCCGCACGACAGTGACATGAGCAGCAGGGTTATGGTAATAAGAATGTTGTGCATTGTTGGTTGGGGATTAAGGGTTGTAGAGACGATGTACCACATCGTCTAAATAAGGATATGTTTTGTGCGGCATTGAGACGATGTGGTACATCGTCTCAACAATCGCGGGCGTATCATCACTCGTTCGGGGTCACCACTTTCCTGCCGCCTACGACGTATATCCGTCCCGGTATCATCTGCGTTACACGCTGGCCTTGGAGGTTATAGACGGTCTGTGCGGCCTTTTCGGCTGTTCCGGCGGTGACGGACTGCACGGCTGTCGGTGCGCCCTGCATCTTGAAGATGAAGGTGTTGACGCTGTGGCCGCTGATGGTCACGGTGAGGTTCTTCGTAGGCTCGGCGATGGTCAGCTCCGTCTCGTTGCAGAGACTGGTGAGCGACGTGCTGCTGATGTGCTTTCCCGACGTCACGGCGTATGGCAGGCTGAGCCTGATGTCGATGTTTTTCGCCACGGTGTCAATGGCGATGACGATGAGGCTGTCGCCCTTCATATATGCCGAACGCTCGAAGGCTCCGGTGTCGGACTTATAGCTGTTGCTCTTGGTATTGACGCGCCATGCGCCCGGCACGTGCTTGGCGAAGTGGGACATGACGTATCCGCGCGGGAGTATCTCGTCCTTCTTGTTGCCGCCGGAGGGCATGCTCTCGCCGTCGCCTATCATGCCGAAACGCTGGTAAAGATACCAGTAGATGTAGCCGCTGATGCCGGCGAGCATGGATTCGTTGAGTTCTTCGGCGAAGACCAGCTCGTCCTGCCAGCGCGGCACGTCGTAGATTTTCTTCTCGTCGCCAAGCGGATCGACGGTGTGCTCGGTCATCCATGTCTCCTTGCCGTATTGTGTGGCTTTGGCGCAGGCGGTCTTCATGTTTCCGAGCGGCTTGCTGCCGTAGATGTGTCCGCCGACGAGGTCGATGATGTTGCGCGTCTTCTCGTCGTCAAGCAGTTTGTCGGTGTATTCCGGGTTGAAGTAGAATGACTCTCCGCCAAGCAGCCTTACGCCGCTTGACTTGTTGAAACGGCTGCCGTAGTTGGCCACAAGGTCGTGCATTTCGTCGGGGGTGTAGAGGCAACCGCTATATCCTACCCACCAGTCCGGCTCGTTCTGTATGGCCACTACATCTACCGGTGCGCCTTGGCTCTTCATGTATGTGACGAAGTTGTTGAGCCAGCTGAAGAACATCTTGTAGCCGGTGGCGTTGAGCTTGCCGCGCACTGACTTGGAGTCATCTTCGTCATTCTTGCCGCCTGAGGCGTCGTTGTTGGTCTTGTATGCCGCCGGCGGCGACCACGGCGTGCCGAGGATGATGGCTCCCTTGCTGCGCGCCATCTTCACGGCCTTGACATATCCCTGCCAGTCATAGATGGGATCCCAGTAGTCATACTTCACGTCGCCCACGAGGTTTGGCGACACTTCCATGCGGAGGATGTTGAGACCGATGGGGGAGTCGGCTCCGTAGGCCATGTCGATGAGGCGGTCATCGGTGATGGGACACATCAGCGAGCCCATTGCCGCGGCGCCGAAACCGGTGACTTTCTGGCAGGAGTCGGTGGTGACAGTGACGTCAACGATGGTGTTTGCCGCCCTCAGCGCAAAGGGGAGAATGGCGAGGAGGGCGAGAATGGGGTATCTTAATGTTTTCATACGGTTATGGTTGGGTTACTGAACGGCCTGTAAAAGAAAAAAAGTTAAGAGCCGGAAGCCTTGGATTGTGACCCGTGACGCTGCCCTTGGCGTGATGAAAAGGGACTGGCGCACGGTCGGGTAACCGCGACTTCTGATTCTTAACTTTCCGTTCTTATTATTTTTCCGCTTTGCTCAATATTGTCATCTCCGTTACGTTTACTTTAACGGCAGATACCAGTTTTTATTGTCAAGGAGCTGGTTATACACCTCCTCGTCTTTTGTGCCGGTACGCATTGAGATCGGCGTGGCAAGGTATGAGTTGTCGTTTCTGCGCATTGCCACACGCATGAGGTCGTAGTAGCGGCGGCCTTCAAAGGCGAGTTCCAGCACCCTTTCCTGCATTATAAGGTCCTCAACGCGCGGTATCATGTACTGTACGCTGTCCTCGTATGACATTTCCTCTGGCGGAACGGGCAGGACGTAGTAGTCGTTATCTACCTTTGTGGTGCCGTCCGGGCCGTTGATTTTCTCCTCCGCTACGCCGCCACAGCCGATGGCGTGTACGCCTTGGGTAGTGAGTTTCGGGAAGAACTCGTCGTCAAAGCTGAGCAGGATGCCCGCACGCTCACGCTCTTTCTCGCAGATGTTCTTCTTGATGTTGGTGGCACGCAGGCCGTATCGCAGTATGCAGAAGGCTGACTCGGGGTAGCCGGCCCGGCAAAGAGCCTCAGCGAAGAGGAGATACACTTCCTGCCGTCTGTATATGGTGACGTAATTGACATTGCTGAACTTGCGGATTTCCTGCACTTCGCTGCTGTATTGTGATGTCTCCGAACGGTTCTCTGTGTACTTGTTATAAACGTCACGCAGCCTGAGGTCGCCCTTTTCCAGATCATCGTACAAGCCTTCCTTTGGTGCCGCCCATGCCGCCACAACTTCATTGTTCTGCCATCTTGTGCTGATGTGGGTCTGTGCGGCGGAGATTTCGCGTATGGTGGCGGAGGGAGTAATCTGGAAATAGTAATCGTTGTTGATGGTTGAGTTGTAAACATCGGCCAGACGGCTCGCTATTCCGTCAAACTCTGAGGTCTCCATCGGTATGTAGGAGAATATCTCTGACGTGGAGGGACCGTTGAAAAGAGGAGAGAATGAGGTCATAATGCCGGCTGAGCCGTAGTCGTCATTCTGGCTATTGACACTCCATTCCACCTTATTCATGCCGGTTATTACCGGCGCGCCCTTCATGGTCAGGTACTGGCTGAGGTATGTTGCGGCCTCCTGATAGCGGCCGGTCCACAGGCACATCTCGCCCATAAGTACCCTTACGGGGATGAAGATGTATTGTGACACACCTTCATACTGCGGGAACTCCGTGTCAATGTATTTCCGGAGATCGTCGATGAAGTAGTTACAGATGCCGGTGATGTCGGTTTTTTCGGCGCTCATGGCCAGCTCTGCCTCGTTCTCTGTCAGCACGGGTGTCGTCACAAGTGGCACCGCTCCGTATATCTTCGCCATCTGAAGGTATGTCCACGCACGGTAAGCCTTGACGGCGGCGTACTCCTTTTCAAACACTTTCTTGCCCAGACGCATCAGCGTGGTGTCGGCATTGGCGAGGTAATAGTTGCAACTGTTGATGACAGCGTAGAAGTCACTGATCTTATTATAGGGGTTGTCCTCCGTGAAATCGCCGGCCGCCATGTTCTTAATGGCCGTTGTCGCCTTTGGAGTCGGCACCATAAGGTCGGCGCGTACCTCACCGAGCAGCACTGTCCTGTCGGCTATCACCTGCATCTGGCGTACTATACCCATGAGGCTGTACTGCAAATCCTGCGGCGTTGACAGTGTGTTGTCATCTACAAACTCCACCATGTCCGACGTGGTGTCGAGCATATCGGAGCAGCTTGCCATCGTACTCAGGCAGAAGAGTGCCGCTATAGCTTGCTTATATCTATATATTTTCATAGTTATAATGGTTGTTTTTCGGTTTTGTTACAGATTAATCTTGACACCCATGGCGAATGACCTGCCCAGTCCGAGCAGCCCTCTGTCGATGCCCTGTGCCAGCACATTGCCGGAGAGTGCGCAGTCGGGGTTGCTGCCGAGGTATTTGGTTATGGTGAAAAGGTTCATCGCTGAGCCCCATACGGTGATGCCTTGCAGGAACGTGCTGTTGACGGGCAGAGCGTAACTGAGGGTCACGTTGCTCAGGCGCAGGTAGCTGCCATCCTCTATCCAGCGGTCGCTGAAGCGTGCGTTGCCGTGAGGGTCCTGATAGCTTATGCGCGGAATGTCCGTCTGCTGGCCGTCTGTTGTCCAGCGTCCGTTCATCGCCTTGGTCTGATTGTAGAAGTACTTGCCGCTTTCGAGTATGCTGCGCTCATAGTTGAAGATGTCGTTGCCGAGGCAGTAGGTCATGGTAACGTCGAGTGACCAGCGCTTCCAGTTGAGGCGGCTGTATATGTTTCCATATACCGACGGGTTCGGATCGCCTATCACCACACGGTCATTGTCGTCTATGCAACCGTTGCCGTCAGTGTCAACGAACCTCATGTCGCCTGCTTGGAAATATACTTTGTCGCCACTTGCGTCAACTTGGTAGAGGCCGGCAGCCTTGGCTTCCGCCGTAGAGGCATAGACTCCGTTTGTCTGGTAGCCGTAGAACAGGCCGACAGGGTTGTTGACTGACGTGAGGACAGTGGCTCCGTAGATTTTTGTCTCAATGCTCTTGTCGTCTGTTCCGATGGCGGTGACCTTGTTGGAGTAATGTCCTGCGGTCGCGCCAACCTCCCAACGCCAGTCCTTTGTGTTGAGAGCCTTCACGCCGACGTTGATGTCAAAGCCGGTGTTCTGCAGCTTGCCGGAGTTGCACCATGCCTCGTTCATGCCGCTGGTCCATGCCAGTTGGCGCATGGTGAGCAGGTTGTTGGTCCATGACTTGAAGAAGTTGAAGCCGAAGTGGATCTTGTTGTCGAAGAAGTTGCCTTCCACTCCTGCCGTGATGCGGCGTGTGGTCTCCCACTTCAAGGAGCTGTTTCCGACGTTGCCGAGCAGCTTTCCGTCCAGAGTCTGCCCCATCATGCTCTTCGCCACGAAGTAAGTGCGTGACGCGGTGTTGTCGATGTCGTCGTTACCTGTTACGTCGTAGCCGAAGTTCAGGCGCAGATAGTCTATCCCCTTGATGTCAGCCAGCCAGCTTTCATTGCTCATTACCCATGAAGCCTGTATGCTCGGGAACAAGCCCCACACCACTCCGAATGCCTTAAGGCCGTCGGCATCCTTGCCGAAGCGTGACGATGCCTGTGCGGACAAGCCTGCGGTGAGGTAGTATTTCTCCGCATAGTTATAGTCAGCGTTGGCATACCATGTTATGTCCGAGTACTCATCATCCACGCCATTGGTTGACTTGTAAGAGAGGGAGCTTGATATGTTCGGCGTCTTGTCGTTAGGAGTGTTGTACGCTTTCTGCATGTTCAGCTTGTAGGTGTTGCTTATGTACCTCACGCCTCCGTATGCCTTGACTGAATGCGCGTCGTAACGGTTCTGCCAGTTCACCCTTGTGTCGCTCTGTATCGAGTTCTGCCTTGCGGCCATAGAGGCCACCATGTTCTTGACATACACACGGTCCGTGATTCCGGGAACGCGGAAACTCGGCATTCCTGTTTCCGGTATAAAGTAGTTCTCGTTGGTGTTCACCAAGGTGAAGTTGAACGCTTCCTGTACTGACCAGTTCTTGTTTATCTGGTATTTCGGCGTTACGGAGAATGTAACGAGACGGTTGCCGAAGTCGTTGCGGTTGCGTCCGTCGCCGAGGTCCAGTATCGTAACGGGGTTGGCAAGGCTTCTGTCGGCAGTGTCTATGTACCCTTCAAGGTAATCATCGGCCTCTGAATGGAATGAACTGAGGTTGCCGTTGAAGTCGTATGCGTATGGTGAGAGGAACGGCGCCTTTATAAGTGCGAGCACGTTGGGCGCTGTTATGGTGCTGCTCTCCACGTCCGCCGCCATGCCTATGTCCCTAAGGTCGCGGCTTACATCGCTGAACGACGCGTCGAAACGCACGTCAAGGTTCTCGATGATGCAGATGTCGGTGTTCATGCGCATATCGAAGCGTGAGAAGTCATTGCCTTTCAGCGTGCTGTTGGCGCTGGTGTAACCCACGCTAAGGTTATAGTTCGCCACCGCATCGCCGCCTTGCACGTTGATGCCGTATGACTGTGCGAAGGCTTCACGGTACGCCTCTTTCTTCCAGTCCGTGTTGTTGTGGTATGTGGGATAATAGTAATAGTTCGGGTCTGACACGAGGAATTTCAGGCCGGACACGTCCGTCATCTTCGCCGACAGCATCTCCGTGGCGTATGTCCTGTACTCGTCCGCGTCGAGCATGGATGCCGTCCGTGGCTGCAGCTGGTACTTTCCGCCTATCGTCACGTCAATCTTCGTGGCCATGCTGCGGTTGCGTTTCGTGGTGATGAGCACCACGCCGTTCGCGCCTTTCGCGCCATAGATGGCCGTACCGTTCTTCAACACCTCCACCTTGTCGATGTCATTCACGTTGAGGTTGGCCAGTATGTTGTTGTAATATCCGTCGTGCAACATACTGCGGTTGTACTGCATATCCATCAGCACGCCGTCGATTACGATGAGCGGCTGCGCGTTTGCGCTGAGGCTGTTAAGTCCGTTGATGAACATAACGTTGCCCACTCCCTCGTTTCCTCCACGGCTTACCGTCCTTACATCGGCCGCAAGACGCTGCTGTATCAGCGGGTCTATGCTCTGCTCGGCGTTGTTCCCGAAACCGGAAGCGGCTGACAGGCGGGTGGCCGTGGTCTGCTGGCCGTATGTCCCGCTAAAAACGTCGGAGTACATCTTTGCGTTCACGCCGTTAAGGTCAGAGCCTATGGCTACCTGCTGGCCCAACTGGCCGTCAAGGGTCATGTAAACACTCGTGACATAGTCGGGCAATGAGAGCGAGTATTCACCCTCCGCGTTGCTCATGGCACTGTACTTGTCGTTGCCGTAAGCCTGTATGCGCACTCCGGCAAGCGGCTCTCCCGTGGCAGCGTCAACCACCTTTCCTTTGATGTCCTTAGCCATTGTTCCACAGGGCAGCATGGAGAGGCCGAGGGTGGAAAGCATGGCAAGAGCCTTTATGGATTGTCTATATCTATACTTCATAGTTGTATTTTTTTAGGTTTAGTTGTCAGTAGGGCGCAGGAATATGCAGTCAAGGAGCATTTCCCTGACGAATTTCGTGTTGTCAGCTCCGCTGGCTCTCGCGTTCTGCTTTATGGTAATGGTCACGTTGTTGTTGTCCTGCGCATAGTTGCAGGTCGGGAACTCGAATGCTTTCGCCACCACTATGGTGTCGATGCGGGCATAGTCTTCGGACTCAAACGCCGTTCCGCCGTTGCAGTTGTAGGTCTGCGCCTTTCCGTTTGCATCGACATACTGTACCGAGGTCGTGAACTTATAGCGTTTCTTTGAGTTCTTCTGTATGATGGTATGCGGCAGCGTCACCACGCAGATGTCATACTTTCCTGAGAGTGTGTTGCTCAGCTTGTAGGTCAATGTCCAGTTCGCAACCTGCGGGCGGACATAAAGGTATGCACCCTTTGACACTGAGTCGGCGTCTATGCTGGTTGCCGCAAAGCTGCATCCGCTGTTGCTTGTGATGTTCCATGTGTTCTCGCCTTCCTGCTCTATCTTCCTGAAATAGGTCTGCTGCGGGGTGAACGGCCACTCGTCATAGTAATAGAAATATCCGTTGCTGCACTTCTTCACGCCCTGTGCCTTGCCGAAAAGGCCGTCGCTGTCGAACGGACGGAAGAACACGTGGTACTCGGGATATTGCGCGTCATAGCGGTAGTTCCTTATGCGGGCGTTCATGTCGGGCTGTATTGTCTTGCTGAACACCGCGTAGTCGAAGATGGCGCGGCTTGCATAATAGTGCTGCAAGGAGTCGCCTTTCTCCACGTTGGCGGCGTACTTGAAGTGTCCGGTCACCTTCTCCCACGCCTTTTGCCATCCGTTGTTGGACGGTATGGCGACATAGTATGTGGAGTCCTCGTTGTTGAACAGGCCCACACTGCTCATCAGGTCGTTGGTCTCATAGACGACGGAATCAACATATACGGGCACGCCGTCCACGTATCCGCTGCTGATGCTGGCGTTCTCGTCAAACACGTCCTTGTTGTATTTCTTGACTACATCGCCCACGGAGGAGAACTCCGGCACCTGTGTCATTGTCTCATATATGGTGAGCATATACGGCAGTTGTGACTGCATGACGTGCATCACGCCGTTCTTTGTGCGCACGTTGCTGTCCTCGAAGGAGACGTCGCCGGCATTGTCGCTCTTCATGGTGATGAATTTGCCGTTGAGCAGGCGGAACGTGGTGGTGGTGTCAGCCGCCGAGCGCAGCGTGCTTGCGAGGTGGTTCTTCACGAAACACCTCTCCACGGCAGAGTCGCCTTCCGCGGTCTCGGTGAGGGCTATGAGCGAATCCTTGTTGAAGGTGCCGTTGACCGGCGCGAAGACGGTGTAGGTCTGTCCGCCGTTCAGCAGGTCGCCGTATGACACGGATGTCTTCTTGTGCTGGCGGAAGACCTTTGTGCTGTTCAGTACCTCCACGAAGTCCGACAGTTCCGGACGTGCGGCCATCTCCTGCCACAGCGTTACATTGTTGCCCTCCACTTGTGTGTTGTCATAGTGGTCGTCCCACTCCGAGCAGCCGGAGAGAAGCCCTGCAAGGACGGCAAGCAGCGTGGCGCCATGCCGCAGCCCCTTTCCCGCCCTCACGTGACGGGAGGGAGAGAAGGAGAGTATGTTTTTCTTGATTACGTTCATAATATTCTTTTGTTTTATTGTTTCGTTGTTCGGTTTTGGATTTTCATGCCGTTGACGGTGAGCGGGTTACGGCCCGTGCTGTAAAAGGGTGCCTTTTACAGTGCAATCAGCACCTGATTGCGGTGTGATCAGCACCATTTCGCTTGGTAATCAGGTGCCGATTGCCGGAAGCCCCGGAATATCCGGGAAATACGGAAAAAACGGATAGCCCGCACACCCCGACAGACTAATGCCTGTCTTCTCCGTCAGGATTGGCATATACACTCTTCGGACACAGTTCGATATAGTCAAAAGACCATTCGGCGTCGCCTTCCTGTACCTGACGGAAGCGCAGCCAGTAGTCCTCGCCTTCCCTTATCTGTACCGTGGTAAGTATGCGGCGCAGGTGCTCGGCGGCATCCTTGCGGAAGTGTGTCGCGCCCGGCTTGCCGTATGAGTCCATACCCTTCATGTAGCCGCGGTTGCGCAAAGCCTTGTCGTTGGCGAGGTCTGTCTCTTCATCGCCGGTGTCGGCTATACTGCCTATTATAGGATCCCATGAGCCTACACGGAGATCTAGGGGGATGCCGCACGGCTCGTTGTTGAGATATACCTGAACGACACCACGCTCTTCGCCTACCACATAGCCGAGACGTATCTCATACAGTCCGGGAGGAGGTGTTGGCAGTTTGAACTGGACATCGTACTGGCCCTTGACGCAGACGGCGTTTCCAAGGTATGAACTCCACCACGGGTCATCATTATGCACGGCCACGAAGGTTTCCTTGGTGGTCTTCCAGCCTGCCATATAGCCGTTCTTCATGCCGGTGAACGTCTCCACGCCGTAGTGGCCGCGCGCGTTCTGGTTCATGAAGTCGGCGCAGAGCGTGGTGGCGTCAATCCTCATGCGGCAGTTGAGTGCCTTGTCCCTCACGTTGACATCATAGACAAGTATGTCCTCAAGATAGTGGTATGTGCCGTTTATGGCGTCGCGTTTCTTGCTGTACTTGGTGCTTTCCAGTGCCTTAAGCACTCTCACGCCCTTGCATCCGTCAATGACTGTTCTCTTGTGTCCCTTGCGGTTGGCGTAGAGTTCGTCGTTGGCGCGGCAGAACCTTATCATGGCTCCGGGGCACATGGTCTGCCAGAAGTCCTCGGCATCGGCTATGTCGGGACGGCAGCATTGTGTAAGGATGTCACCGTATGGCGCCCAGTCGCCGTAACTGCCGATGCGGTCCATGAGGTGATAGCTGACAAAGCGGTTGAGAGGGTTCTTGCGGTTGGTGAAATCATCGTCGTAAAGGCCGGCGTCGCCCGGGAAAGACGCGTCATAGACACTCTTGGCGTAAGCGATGAGATCGTCTATGGTGTTGATGTTGCGCTTGCGGAACACGTCGTCAGTCTCCACGAAGGCGGTGTATTTGAAGTAACGCTTCTCAGGATACTTGGCCGTTCTGTCCTGTCCGCCGTAACGCTTCGGTATGCCGTCATACACAGAGTCGTCGCCGCAACGGTATGTCTCGTCAATGTACTTGCGGAGCGAGTCACACATGCCTGTCAGCACCAGTGCCTTTGAGAAGAGCGTGGTGGTGGTGTCCTCGGCTATGAGGTCCGGCAGTGTGACGCTGCTGGCGGTGATGACACGGTCGATGGTGTGTACAACGCCGTTGGTCACCGAGTCGTCCTTCTGTATGAGACGCGCGTCACCGTTGACACGGAGTATCATGCGGTTGTTGTTGGTAACGTCGCTGTCGCTTGTCAGTTCGATGAAGCGGTCGTTCATGTTCAGCTCGGGCAACACGTTGTTGTCGCCTTGCTGGTCGGTGGTGAAGAACGCGCCCTTGGAGATGATGTGTGTGCGCACTATGGTGTCACATATTTCCAATGGTATCTCATCGACACTGCCGTAGCCGTTCTCTGAGAGGTAAAGGTTGAAGGCGTCGTTGGTCGGAGCGAACACGGTGAACGTGCCGTAGGTGGTCAGCAGACTGTAATAGTTTGCACGCTTAAGGGTGGCCTGGAACTGGCTGTAACGCTCAGGGGCGGCATCGAGGAACTGGGCCGCGGTGCGCTTGGTGGCAGTATAGAAGTTGGAGTTTGCGGCGTCGTCCTCAAAATCATTGTCAACACACGCCACCAGACCGGACAAGCTAATGACTGCCAGGATGAAGAGAGCCGGCAGCTTCTTCATTGCGGACTTGCATATATTATTAGTCATGGTTTTTCTTTTTTGCTTTTGGGTTGTTGTTGTTTGGAATATCCCGTATATGGCGGAGGGGGAGTAACCTGTCTGGGGTGCCGCCCCCGCCGCTTCTTACGGATGTCACTTGCTGAAGTCTTCTGTATTACTGTAAGCGCTGTTCTGCTGCAAGTAAGGATTGAGGTCAAGCTCGTCCTTGTGGTAAGGCAGGAAGATGGCGTTGATGTCGCTGAGTTTTACCTTTACGGCATTTTGGCCGGACTGTTGCTTCTCGCTGGCCTTCGACGCAAGCTGCTTGGTATTGCCGGTGCGCAAGGACAGACGCACGAGGTCGTACCACCTCTTGCCCTCAAACATGAGTTCCCTCTGGCGCTCGTCTATCACCAGTTGTTCCATCTTCTCGCGGCTGGTGCCGTAGTTGTTATATACGAGAGTGTCGCCCTTGTTGTCGGAACTGAGGAGGCGGGATCTCTTGTTGACGGCGTTGATAAGGTTAAAAGCCTCGCGGAAGTTACCGTCACCCTGCATAATCTTCGCCTCAGCCTTCATGAGTATGACTTCGGTAAGGCGGTAGATGATCCAGTTGGCGAACTCGTTACTGGTGCGTGGCGAGCCAAACAAACCGGAGCCGATGCTGGTCAAGCCACGGATGATGCTCTGCATATTGGAATTGGAGTAGCTTGTGAACGCATACTTGAGAATCCTTGTGCCGTCGGCTTGCAGCGTACCATATACGCGGCTGTCGTTATATGCGAACAGCATTGTAGTGCCTTTGTTGCTCTTGTCATACACCTTATTGCCCAGCTCGCTGTAAGCGGCGAAGTGACCCTGTGAACTGCTGTTGTTCTCTATCCTGTAATAGTATGGGTCGGTATATTCGTTTTTGTTGCCGCGGTTGTTCTCGTAATAAAGTTCAAACAGGCTTTCGAAGCTGTTTCCACGGCCGAAGATGGCGGTAAAGGCATCGCCGCTGGTGGTGCTTCCGTCCTGGTAGTCACGGATGAGCGGTATGCCGTAGAACTCCTGAATGTCTTTTATATTGTTGCTTGAGAGGTTCGCCTTCTTCAAGCGGTACTGTTCCTTCTTGAAGTCGATGACAAGGTCGCAGTACTCGATACACTTTTCCCAGTTGCCGCGCCAGAGGTTGAGGTCGGCGAGCAGCGCATAGATGGCCACGCGGGTCACGCGGCTGCTGTTCTCACGTGCCACTGAGTATGCTTGCAAGTTGGTATATTTGCTGTCATCGAAGTAACGGCGCACGGCTTTGTCCTTGACGCTCTCAAGGTCGGCTATCAATAAGTCAAGAGCCTCGTTCATGGGAGTCGGGGGAATCTTGAAGTCCTTGGTGTCGTCGATGCTCGGCTCGAAGGAGACGGGCACGTCCCTGAACGTGCGGATGAGGTAGAAATAGCAGAGGTCGCGGATGAACGTGGCTTCGGCTATGTTGGCGTTCATCTCATCCACGGTATAGTTAGGGTCTTTCTCCTGCACCATGGGCGCATAGTGGCACACGGTGTTGCAGCGGTTGATGGTCTGGTACATCACCGCCCACTTTACTATGCCGTAGGTGGGGAGTATCTTCTCCTTGAGCATCTCGGAGTACTCGTATGGCGTGGCGCTTCCCGCAATGATGTTGTCGGAACGCATCTCACCCCACATTCCCATACGGATGATGCTCTCCTTGGAACCCAATGACTCGTAACAGCTGTTGAGTACGGCCGTTACATCGGACTTCTGGGTCCAGAAGTTCTCAAGTACCACATCGTTAAGCGGCAGCGTATCGAGGAAGTCATTGCATCCTGTCAGCATGAGGGAGGATGCAGGGAGGGCAACGGACATGGCTATTGTCCTCGCCATACGCTTGTATTTTGATATAATGGTATTCATAGTTATATGATGATTGTTGAAATTCATTATTCCATTATTGTTAGAACTGAACGGTGATACCGCCTGTCACTGACTTTGACCTTGGGGTCTGCGCATTGTCATACACAATGCCGTAGCCGCCGTAGTTAACCTCCGGGTCTGCGCCGGAATACTTAGTAAGACAGAACAGGTTGTTGGCCGAAACGTAGAAGTTAAGCTGGTTGAGGCCGAGTTTCTTTATCATCTTGGCCGGGAACGAATAGCTTATCTGAGAGTAGTTCAGACGGATGAACGAGCCGTCTTCCACGAAACGGTCGCTGCCAAGGTAGTTGTAACCTGCCTGATGAAGGGCTCTCGGCACGCTAACAATGTCACCCTCGACACGCCAACGGTGGTTGACGGCGCGGCTTTGGTTGTTGTTGTTATACATGCTCTCGGCATTCATGCGGTTGGCATTGATGATCTTGTTGCCGTAACGGAAGTTGAACTGGTTGTTCCAAGACCAGTTGCCCCACTTGAACTTGAAGCCGAAACCGCCGGTTATCTTAGGCAGTGACGAGCCGAGATATACAATGTCCAGCTCGTTGATGTTACCGTCGTGGTTTACATCCTCATACATTGCGTCGCCACCCTTGAACTCATACTCGACATTGGTGCCTGCACAGAACATCATTGGCTTGGTACGGTTCTTGTTGTCCTTGATTACCGCACCGTTCTCGTCACGCACTACCGGCGCGTTGGGGCCGCTTACGCCTGCCACCTCGTTGTCACTGTACTCGCTGTACTGATAAACGCCTTTGTACTTGAAGCCGTAGATACTTCCGAAAGGCTTGTCTATTTCCACACGGGTAAGATAAGAACCGTTCTTGTGGTCGAAGTCCTTGTTCATGGACTTGAGGCAGGTCTCGTCCATCTCAGTTATGACGTTCTTGTTGTTTGCGAAGGTAACGTTGATGTCTATGCCGAGCTTTCCGAACTTGATAAGATTGTTACTGTTGATGTTGAACTCCCAACCGGTGTTCTCCATCTTGCCCACGTTGTCGTAAGCGAGCTGGGTGTAACCGGCTGATGACGGTATCGCACGGTTCAGCATAAGCAGGTCTGAGGTGTACTGCTTGTATATTTCAAGGTTACCGTTAATCTTGTCGTTGAAGAAACCGAAGTCAAAACCAAGGTTATAGGTTTCCTTCTGTTCCCATTTCAACTTCTTCAGCTGCACGTTGTCAGGGTGGATTGAGCCGTTACCCATATAGGCTGCGCCGCTCTTGTACTTGCTGTAATAAAGGTATTCGGCGTTAGGCTGCTGGCCTACGATACCCCATCCCGGACGGATTGACAGCATTGACAGCCATTTCTCTGTTCTCTGCATCCACGGTTCCCTGTTGACGTTCCAGCGCATTGACACGGCCGGGAACGTTCCCCACCTGTTGTCTGGGCCGAACTTGGTACTGCCATCCTGGCGGACAGAGAAGTCAAACATATACCTTCCCTTGTAGGCGTAGTGGATGGAGTATGTGAAGTAAAGGCTGCGCCACTGTCCTGCCGAGCTGGAGAACGTGTTGCCGTTGGCTATCACACCTTCCGCTCCCGTATTGGTGATGCTGCCTGTCGGCAGTCCGTAAACCTCTGTCTCCTGCGTGGTACTGCTGCCGTCGGTGAGCTGTCCGCGCGCCATCATCATCACGCTGTGGTCCTCATTCGTGAAGTGAGGGATGAAGGTAAGGGTGTGAGTGGTGGTTATACCAAGGCTCTTGTAGCTTTTGGCAAAGCTGTTGTTCACCAGTTTCTTCTGGTCTCCGTCCTTTTTCTCGTTGAGAGAGCTTGGAAGGTATTTGTCAACATAGTTGTTGAAGATGTCGAACACAATCTTTCCCTCATACTTGAGCTGTGACTTGCCCTCTTCCGTACCGAGAAGGTTATACACAAGCTGGAACTCCGGAGAGACCTTGTAGCTCGTCTCGTCATTGGTAGCGAGGTTCGCCAACCCTACCGGGTTCATCTGAAGAACCAGATCATCCTCGCCTTTTCTCAGCTTTGCGGAGATTGTGGTAGGGATATTATGGTAATATCCGGTGCTGTTGCCATCGTTGTCACGCTCGAATATAGGCAGGTTAGGCATACGCTTGTACGCTATGCCGAGCAGGTCGGAGTAGTTCTTGCGGTTCTTGGTGTAAGTGAACGAGAGGTTGGTGACAATCTTTATGCGGTCGCTGACAAAGTAGTCCAGCGCCACACGTGAGGAGAGACGGTCCAGCTTCTGCTGTATGATGGAGCCGGTCTCGCTGTCATATCCCGCACCGATACGGAAGTTGGCCTTCTCGCCACCGCCTGTAAGTGACACGTAATGGTTGTGCCTGTAACCTGTCTGCTTAACGGCGTCAACCCAGTCGGTGTTGTTGTTGAAGTTATACCATCCGTTAGGGTTGCTCGGATCATAGTTGAACTCAATGATATCCGCATCCGCACTGCTGAGCCTTGGGTTGAAGTAAGCCTCCTTCTGCAACATGGTGTATTCGTCACCCGTCAGCATCTTGTAGCCGTCAGGCTGCCATGTGCCGGTGATACGGTAGCTGTAGCTGACGCGTGTCTTGCCTCTCGTACCGCGCTTGGTCTTGATTTCCACAACACCGTTTGCGCCCTGCGAGCCCCAGATGGCCGTCGCAGCAGCATCCTTGAGCACGCTGATGCTCTCGATGTCCTCCGGGTTGACGTTCAGCAGCTCCGCGAATTTCTCATCATTGGCTGACGAGAAGTCGATGTTGTTGTTGAGGTCGCTCTCCCATACGTTGCCATCTACCACGATAAGCGGCTCGGCGCTGGAGTTGATTGAGCTGACACCACGCAGACGCATTGACGTTCCCGAACCGAGGTTACCGCTGTTCGCCACGATGTCAAGACCTGCTATACGTCCTTGCAGCGCCTCATCGATGGTGGTGATGGCGAGTCCCTCGAACTCCTTGGTGCTGATTGTCTGGTTGGAGATGGACAGCTCGTCCTTTGGAATGGCGAGTCCTGAGCCGCCTCCACGGCGCTTGCTCACCACCGTAACCTCCTTCAACGACGTCTGGTCTTCGAGCATTATATTATAAGAGGTGGAATTGATGGGCACTATCTTTGTCGTATATCCCACATAACTGAACTTCAGTTTGTTCTTCGGATCCTTAATCTTGAACGAGAAGTTACCGTTCATGTCCGTCTGTGTGGAGCTCACGATACGGTTAGACTTGTCCACCTCCACTACGTTGGCCATCATGATTGGGCCAATAGCGTCAGACACGGTGCCTGATACCACGTCTCCCGCGTTCTGCGCAAAGGCAGTGCCGCATGACAGCGAAAGCTGGAGAGTGAGAAGCAAGGCAAAACGCCGCACGCCTCCGTTTATATCTGTTAATGATGTGTTCATAACATTCTTGGGTTTATTATTGTTTAGTTTGTCGCAAACCTTTCGTCAAGGTTCTGTTTGCGGCTGTCCGCTTCTATTTATAAATCAATGGTCCGTCAATAAGGTGTACCACCGCCGTTGACGTGGTATAGACCCTCGTCGCCGTCAAAAGATCGGTTCCTTCAAGCTGGTATTCCCTTGCCATGAGGTTATAAAGCCCCGGTGTCTTCACCACCTTGCGCGGTGTCTTGTCGTTCAATGAAGTTTTAATCGTGAGGTCCGAGTTGGAAAGCGTGGCTCTCACTCTCGCGAACTTTCCGTTTGAACCTATCAAAGCGGTCTCGTATTCCTCCTCAGCCATCGGCTCAGCGCCAACGAAGATGGAGCCGTCCTGTATATGGTATCTCAGGAACTTCTCTATCGCGAGAGAGTCACGGGTCTTGTCGCCGTAGCGGCCTTCCTGCTCGGCAAGCTCCACGTCTTCCCATGTGGGCAACTGGCCGTTCTCACGCAATTTCTTTATCGACGCGTTTGTCGGAACATACACGGTGTAGTTGTAAGTGTTGAACACGCTGAGGTTGTTGCTTACACAGGCGTATTTCTTGTCATGTATCTGCTCTATCATTCCCGAACCTTCAAGAAGAGCCCGCATTTCGCTCATCTCGTCATGCTCGCCAAGCAAGTCGAGCACGCTCTTCCTTGTGGTCTGTATCGGCTCGTCGTTGAGAACGTAGCACTTACCGTTCTTCTGCGTATATACCTGGCTTACTCGCAGCGGACGGTTTCCGTTGCCTTCGTTCAGCTGCATACTGCCTTCCACGGTCATGCCGTTAGCGCCCATCGAGGCGTTGAGCACCTTCAGCTCCTGTCCGCCCTTTGTCTTATAATAGGTGTTGCCGTCCTCCACATTGCCTACCACGATGTGGTTGTCCAGCACGTCACGCAGTTTGGATTTCAGGTTGTTCACGTCTCTCTCCTCACGCAGCAGTTCGCCCGTCTCTCCTGTCTCCATATCGTATTCGTAAACCTCCGCCCAGACAGGGTTACTGAGGGAGGCATCGTAATGGAAGAGGTACATTTCCTGCGGCTCTCTGCCGAATGATGCCGGGTCAATGTATTTCAGCAGGGCATCGTTTGTGGGTATGAAGAAGCTGTAATAAGAGTTCAGCGAGTTGAGATAGACGTCATACTGCCACTGCGTCACCGCCCAGTCTATCACCGCCATGGTCTGGTTCACCGTCGCGGGATAGAGTACGCTGACGAACGATGTGGGCGAGAACACCTCGTTGGTGAGATATACCGCGCCGTTACATCCGAGCCATACGCTGTCTATGCTCTCCTTCTTCACGCCCATAGGGTCATTGGCGTCGTTGAGGATGGAGTTGAACTTGCTCGGTACGCCGTTGTCGATGAACGATGTCAGCATGTTGTTGTTCAGCAGCTTCACCACCACCTTCATAGGCACGTTGTCCCATGAGCCGTACTGTTCCTTAAGCACCTTGCCCGGTCCTTCGTTCCAGTAAGTCTCCATGGCGGCGTTGCTCGGCACGAGCATGAAGCCCATGTTCTTCTCCAATGCGGAGTTGCCGCCCAGCACACCCTCGTAGTATGTGTTCCACTCAGGGTCGAACTTCAGCAGCGACTGCACTATTGTCCCGTTGTCATCGTAGTTCAGGCGAGCTCCGCCCTGTGACTTCTCCGAGAAAAAGCGTTTCTGGAACACCGAGTCCACATTTTTATTGTAATACAGGTTGTACTGCTCCACCACGTCCTTCGGCAGCGCGAACGGCGCGCAGAACCTCTCAAGCAGCTTGTTGTAGATAGACGTCTGCGGTTTCTTGGCCACAATCTCCGCCATGTTGTCCAGCGGCATGATGACGTTCTCCATCTTGTGTATGAAGCCGTTGCTGCACCTTATGTTGCTTCCGGTAATCTTTACGCCGTTTACGCTGGCGTCACCCGGCTGGCGGTCGGTGGTGTAGTTGTAGAGGAAGTTGTAGTCGTCGTTGGTTATCTTGTTGTTGGTCATCTGCGCTTCGATGAAGTGCAGCATCGGCGGCGTGGTCTCGTCCCTCATCAGTACAATCTCGCTTCTGTCGTTAAACTTCTTCCACGTCTGGTTCCAACGCCAGTCCTCCGGCGACATATTCGGCAGGTCCTGCGTCTTCACCACAGAGATGGTGTCATACATCGTCTGCGAGCTGTAACGCCTCATGCACTGTCCGTCAACCGGATCACTCGACCCTTGCGGAGCCTCGAGGCTTGAAAGGTCGTCAACCTGATAGCTGCTGTTGATCATGGAGCCCATGAGCAGCATCTTCTTCTGGCTTGTCGTCAGCTGTTCATAGCTGCGCACACCCCACTCGTTGTTCGCGTAAAAGCGTGCATAAGCGTCATCGTCGGCCACGAACATGGTTTTGGAGCCGGTCTTTGACAGGACTTCCCTCATGCCGAGGTCGTCTATCAGCCGGACCGTGTTCGTGTAGTGACCATCTTCAGCAAGATAACTGTAGATGCTCGCGCCCCAACCCTCGGGGTCGTTAACATCCAAATCATACTTGTTGCACGCCGTAAAGTTCACGAGACACGCAGACAACGCGACGGCAGCGGCTGCACCGCGCCATCCCGATTTAAGCATTTCTTTGTTTGTCTTCATTTTGGTCAGTTTATAATTTTGTTTTTAGGTTTCATCATGTTCGCCGCGATTCCGGTCAGGAAAAAGAACCGCGTTTGTCTGTTTGCAAAATTAATATAATATTTATTTACAAATGCGTAAAAAAGTTCCGTGTACTTTTTCGTTTGTTACAATATTGCCCCCGCGCCGCAGAAACAAGGCGGACATATCACGGCTTTGTGCCAAAAACTTTCGAAAATATAACATTTCACCGTTTTTACACCCCAAAAGCGTAAAATGACACAAAATTACAAATGACGTTGTAGGGACGCACCAAGGTGCGTCCGCCAATGCGGAGAAGCGGTTATTCGGGCGTACCAAAATGCGTCCCTGCATGGCATTGCGATTTAACGTAACGTCAAAGCCAAAACAATCTGCCGCTGATTACAGTACAATCAGCACCTGATTGCAGTGTAATCAGCACCATATTACACTGTAATCGGCACCCTTTTACACGGCACACGTCGGCACAGTCGAAAAAAACGCAAAAAAACAACGCTTTTTCGAAAATAATTACTAAATTTGCAACATACTTACAGTATGACATAACCAACTAACTATGACTTATCGTAACTTTTATCTACCATTTATAATCACCCTCTTACTGTTATCGCAAGCGGTTGGGCTCAACGCCCAGAAGGGCATTTTCTTCAACGCCAACGAACAGCTTAGCTCCAGCCTTGTGCACCAAGTGTATCAGGACAGGGAGGGACTTGTCTGGGTATGCACGGAAAACGGGCTGAACAGATATGACGGTTACAACTTCCAGGTCTATACCTCTGCCGACGGACTGTGCAGCGACAACGTGAACTGCGTGGCGCAGGACAGCAAGAACAACCTGTACATCGGCACCGTGAGCGGCATGTCCGTACTCACAAACAACCGCATCCACCCCGTATTCCATGAAGGAAGCAACAACCAAACCGTCTTTGACGCCTACGTGACCTGCTTCTGCACCGCCCCTGACGGCACACTGTACTTCGGCACGTCGGGGCGAGGCATCTGGAAAGTGACGGGAGAACGGACGGCGAAAAAGATGTACGACAACATCGACGGCATACTTTTCGCGCAGAAAATGGCTTTCGACCGCAGCGGGACGCTATGGGTCGCCACCAGCACCAACGGCGTATTCGCCATCAACGGCAACCATGCAAGGAAATATAACATCAGCGAGACCATCAACCACGCAAACATAGTGGTGGACGGCAACGACGACATTTACATAGGAATCATAAACGGAGGCGTATATAAGGCCGACCGCTCAAGGCGAGGCTTCAAGCTGATACCGTCCACCGCCAACGTGCCCGTCACCGCACTGATGCTGAGAAAAGACCATAACCTCCTTGTAGGAACAAACGGCTCGGGACTGAAGCTGCTCGACACAAGGACCGGCGCGCTGATGCCCAGCCACATATACAGCAACGAAGTGGACCTCAGCAAGGTAAAGGTATATTCCATCACCGAGGACAGGACGGGGAACCTGTGGCTGGGACTGCTGCAAAAAGGCGTGTATATGCAGTCGCCGCACCCCAACTCCATCTATTATGTCGGCCGCGACCAAGGCCCCCTGAACCCGATAGGGCCGTCATGCGTCATGGGAGTCTTCAAGCAACGCAACGGCACACTGTGGGTGGCATCAGACCAAGACGGACTGTACGCCCTGAACGACAAGGGCGAGCTATTAAGACACTACACGCCGGACTCCTCGTCGCCGAAAAGCGTCCCGAGCACGGTACTCACCATGACAGAGGACGAAACGGGACGGCTGTGGATAGGATCGTTCACCAACGGATACGGATGGCTCGACACACAGACGGGGGAATACCACCGCGCGGCGTTCAGCTACGGAAAGAGCCAGAGCGTGTTTGACCTGCGGATGGGCAAGGGAGGCAACCTGTGGGTGGGAACACTGGGCAACGGCCTGCAAAGATTCAACATCATGACAGGCAAGATGAAGGAGTACAAGACGGACAACAGCGGGCGGAGCAAGACCAACTGTCTTGGCAACGACTTCATAATGCAGATGGAAACAGACAGCGAGGGACGGTACCTCTTCGTGGGAACCACCACAGGACTGTCATGCCTTGACCTGCGCACGGGCAGGTGGGACAACGTGTTGGGAACGAACCAACTGCTGAAAGGCAGCGCGATACGGGCCATAAGATACCGCAAGGACATGGGACTATGGGTGGGAACACCGCTCGGACTGTACCACATCACGCTCACGCCGGGACAGAAGAGCAAATACACGATGAAGCACTACACCGCCGCCAACGGGCTGACGGACAACCACGTGTCGGCGATAGAGTTCGACAATACCAAGCAAGTGTGGATAAGTACCAGCAAGGGACTGTGCAGCCTCAACCCCGCAACGGGGCAGTTCACAAGCTACTATGAATCCGACGGACTGCAAGCCAACGAGTATTCCGAGGGCGCGTCGTTCCATGACACGGAAGGAAAGATGTACTTCGGCGGAACCATGGGACTGTCCTTCTTCAACCCGAGGCAGGTATCACACAGGCATCAGAAACTGAATGTCACGCTGTCGCAGCTCCTTGTGGGAGGAGAGATGATAAAGGCGGGCGACAAGTCGGGCGCATTCGAGATATGCGACACAGCCATCACGGCGGCCTCACGCTTTGACTTCAACCACGACGACAACACCATCACCCTGCGGTTCTCCACGCTTACATACTCCGGACTGAAATACATCACCTACCGTTACAGCATCAACGGCGGAGAATGGATAACGCTTCCCCCGGGAAAGAACGAGCTGACACTGAGCCGTATGCCTCCGGGAGACTACGATTTCCGCATAGAGGCGCTGGACAACGGCGTGCCTTCCACCGCCAAAGAGTTCCTTATCGTGATACACAACCCGTGGTATTTCACCCCGGTCGCCAAGTTTGTCTATTTCCTTATAGTGCTGGCACTGGTCTTCTGGTATCTCAGTTCCGTGAAGACACGTAACCTTGAGCGCCTGAAATTGCAGGCTCACATACACGCCGAGGAACTGAACGAGCAGAAACTGCGTTCCTTCATCAACCTCAGCCATGAGATACGCACGCCGATGACGCTGATAATGACGCCGCTCATGCAGCTTATAAAGGAAGACGCGGACTCTCACCGTCAGGCTACATACGACATAATACGCCGCAACGCGGAGCGGATTCTGCACCTTGTGAACCAAATCATGGACATAAGGAAAATCGACAAGGGGCAGATGACCATGCAGATGCGGGAGACGGACATCATAGACTTCATGAAGGACGTGATGAACATGTTCCGGATGCAGGCCACGAACAAGCAGATACAGATGCAGTTCCTGCACGAAGGCATGGAGACATTGCCGGTATGGATAGACCGGGCGCAGTTTGACAAGGTGCTCATAAACCTCATGTCAAACGCCGTGAAATACACTCCGGCAGGCGGTAACATAAGGGCAAGCATCACTACAAACACGGAACCTGCCCCCCCTTATTCTGACGGGAAGCGCACCTCCACCGTCACGCTGACACTCTTCAACAGCGGCGACAAGATACCGGAGGAGAGCCTTACGCGCATATTCGAGCGCTTCTACCAGACACCTTCCGCATCCGCACAGTACAAGACGGGAACCGGTGTGGGGCTTGACTTGGCACGCTCGCTTGTCCTTCTGCACCACGGAAGCATCTCCGCGCGCAACGTTGACGGCGGAGTGGAGTTCATCGTGACGCTGCCGCTGGGCAAAGACCATCTGCCGCAGGAGGAACTGGCTACATGGAGCGACGAGGAACAGAACGAGAAGACGCTGCAGACGGAGCTGTCGGAACCGGAAGAGGACCTGCAACCGGCGGCGATAATACGCCAGCAACCGGCCAACAACAGTTCACGCAAGGCGACGGTGGTCATTGTGGAAGACGACGACGAGATAAGAAACTATCTCATGACGGAGCTGGCCACAACATACCGGACACTCAGTTTCACCAACGGAGCGGACGCATTGCCGGTCATACTGCGCGAGATACCGCACCTGGTGATAAGCGACGTGATGATGCCGAACATGGACGGCAACACGCTCTGCGCCAAGATAAAGTCAAACATCAACACGAACCACATACCCGTAATACTCGTCACGGCCAACAGCCGCGACGAGGACAAGCTGGAAGGACTGGAGACAGGAGCGGACCTGTACGTCACAAAGCCGTTCAACCTTGACATACTGCGCCGCAACATAGCCAACCTCATAGCGTCGAGAAAACTCATGCAGAACAAGTTTACAGGCCGTGAGGACAGGAGCGACACGATAGAAGAGATAGAGATAGAGGACGCCGACGAGAAGCTGCTGGGCAGAATAATGGACGTTATCAACGCCAACATATACAACTCCGACCTCAACATCGAGATGATATGCAGCGAGGTGGGCATCAGCCGTGTGCACCTGCACCGCAAGATGAAGGAGATGACCAACCAGACGCCGCACGACTTCATCAAGAACCTGCGCCTGAAACAGGCCGCGCGCCTGCTGACGAAGAAAGGGGTAAGCGTCACGGAGGTGATGTACCGCTGCGGATTCAACAGTTCCACGTCATTCTCCACCATGTTCAAGCGTATGTACGGCCTGACTCCACGCGACTACAAGAAAGAACACGAGGAGGCATAGGCAGGGGAAGACCGCACGCGGCAAACCTTGTAGGGACGCACCTTGGTGCGTCCGCCCATACGGTCAATGCGCCGATTCGGACGCACCAAGGTGCGTCCCTACAATGTACCGCAATTCAAGGGTTCACCAATGGGTTTGCAAAAGGGTGCTGATCACCCGGTAAACAGGTGCTGATTGCAATGTAATCAGGCCTCTTTTACCAGGTAATCAGCACCCTTTTGTTTTGGGACACCACACACGCTTGTAGAGACGATGTATTACATCGCCTCAGCATCGGTATATGGTAACCGCCGGAAAGCCAAACGGCATTGAGACGATGAGGTTCATCGTCTCAACAAATTGCGCCCATATATCGTTCTTTCAGGGCTTTTGCTATGCCTATTGTTTGTAGGGACGCACCTTGGTGCGTCCGCCATACGTGTCGGTTCGCACGCATACCCCGCATTACCCGGACGGCGGACGCACCAAGGTGCGTCCCTACAAGCAACACGCAAAAACCGTAAAAACAACACGCAAAGGCCGTTTCCTGCCACCGTTATGCCCCCGGCAACGAGGCTATCCACCCGATACACTGGTTCTGAAAACGCACCACGATGGTGAGGAGGGAGGCGCATAGCGACGTGAAAGGGGCAAGGAACGGGAGGACGGGCAGCAGAACGCCGGACAGGAGAAGAGCGAACGAAAGGAAGATAATAGCAAAGGAGCACGGCGAGACAATGAAACTGCTGAGCACGGAGTATGTGGCGAAACGCCCGAAATAATGCGCCGCGAGCAGCATAACGCCCAAATTGGCCGACAAGGACAGCACGAAGACGCTCCACACCCATCCCGCGAACATGACAACGGCATCGCCGGTGCGGCGCCTTACCGTTTCCTTGCCGAAAGGAGGGGACGGTTCCGAAGGCGTGGGACGGAAGAGACCGTCACGCCGGGGGCGCAGACCGGCAAGACGGACGTGCGGCTTATGGAACACGACTATCGAGAGTACGGCCATGAAGGACATCTGGAAACCGACATCGAAAAGCCACGAGGGACGCAGGACAAGCAGCAGGAAGGCGGTGGCGGAGAGTGACTCCAGACCGCCAGAGTGCCGCCCCGACAGGGTGAGGAGGCTGTAAAGGCTGAGCATGACGGCGGCACGGACAACGGAGGGACGGCCGCCTACCAGCGCGACATACGCCCACATCAGCAGCAGGAGCGCGGACAGGGCGGACTTGGGGAAACGCCGGCGGGGCAGCAACAGCGACAGGATAATGTATATCATGCCCAGATGCAGGCCGGAAAGGGCGAACACATGAGACGCGCCGCTGACGATATAGTCCTCACGCAGGGTGCCGCTGATATGCTGCCTGTCACCCAACGTCATGGCCGACACCACCGAATACTCGTTGCCGGACAGCCCCTCCCTTGCATAAACGGCCGACAGTTCGGCGCGTTTCCTGGCCATGAAGTCGGACAGGACGGGCGGAACGGGAGCGTCGGAGGGGACCGCTCCGGCAACTGTACCATTGTTGCGAGCGAGGAATATGCCAAGGAAAAAGACCGAAGCGAGAACCGCCGGCACGGCCATCCGGCCATGGCGGTCCGGCAGCAACGCCGCCATTGACAGGACGACAGCCGCCGCACCCGTCACGGAAGGACACAAAAGCCATTCCGTGACGGATGCGGCGGAAACGGAAGACGCACCCGACGCATCTCCCGACACTATGCCGGCGACAAGCAATGCCAGCGCCGCAAGAGAGGAAGGAATGCGTGGGTGCGTCCTCATTATACGTTGTTACGGTAGCGCCCTACCTCGTATATTTCTTCTTGTTGATGATATACATCCCGTCTTTCGGTATGCTTCCGAGACGTATGCCCTGCATATTGTATATGGCATTGTCGCCTTTCTCCGCCTGACTGTCGGTCATGCGCTCCGTGATGCCGGTCGGCTCGGACGGGTTCCACCATGGGCCGAGGACGTAAGAGTCATGCAGCGGCGCAGAGGCTGTGCCCGTGAGATAGACGAAACCGGTGCCGCCCTCGATGGTCTTGCCGTCCGCAAGGTAGAAGCCAAGGCCGCGGTTGCCGTTGCGGAACTCATAGTAGCCCTTGGTATCGGTATGCTCCACGAGGGTGGAGTCGCAGTAGCTGCCCTTTATTGTGGATAGGGACATGGTGTTGCCGGTGCGTGCCGTCGGCACGAAAGTAACCTCCGGAGTGGTAGAGTTGTAGATAATGCCGGTGTTGGCCTCCATTATCGTGCCTGCCGCGAGCTTCGTCATCTTCATCGTATCCACACCGTTCGTATAGGTGCGTGACGTGACTTTCCATGCCGTAACGCCTTCCGGAACCTTCACCGGATATGTGGTATAGAAGCAATCCCAGTACTTTCCGAGTGCCGTTCCGCCGTTGTCAAGGCCTGAGACAGGCTCAACCTCGAAGCAGCGGCGCGTTATCTTCTTGGAGTTACGCAGATTATAGCTCAGATGCGGCGGCTGGTTGTAGCAGCAGTTCTGGTTAATCACCTGTGCACGGTAGTTCAAGTCGTCCATGAGATGCGGCACGGTGTAAGGCGTTTCGTAGTTGGTGGCGTTGATGATAAGGTTATACACCCCGTCAACCTCAGTCCATGTGACTATCTCCTCACGCCAGTCGCCGAGCAGGTCACCAAGCACACAGGGGTTATACTTAGTATAGTTGTTCAGCGTTCCGATGGTGTAGTTGCCGCCGTTGACCTGCATTCGCCCGAAATACTTGCCGGAAACGTTGTACTCTTCCAGCACGGACTTGTCAAAAAAATCATCCGCCAGCGTGCCGTTCCAATATATACGGTTGTTGAGTGAGGCTCCTCCGCCGTGCGAAACGGTCTCGTTCACCGTGGCACCGGTCCAGTCATACAGCGCGGACGATGCGCTATGCTGGAAGTATGCGCCCTCCGCCTCAGGGTTAAAGTGCGCCATCAGTCCCCTGCCCGTGTCGCTTCCGGCAGTTTGGCGCACAAGGAACTTGCCCGTCTTGGCGTCTCTCAGGTCTGCACCATACGGTTTATGCTCATGCGCCATGAACACTTCCAGACCGGGATTCTCAGGCACAAAGTCACCGAGATGCAGCGCATCGCCGTGTCCGAGGCCTGTCCTGTAAAGCAGGGTACCGTCACTTTTCAGCGCGGCGGAGCCATAGACGATGTCCTGTTTGCCGTCACCGTCGCAGTCGCCGACGCTTAACCAGTGCGCTCCCTCACCCCACAGGCCTTTCCCTGAGGTAGTGTTACGGCTCACCCAACGCTCTTTCAGCGTCTCGCCATCCCAGTCATACGCGCCTACAAAGGCGCCGCTGTAATAGCCGCGGGCGAATATCGGCGACGGATTCCCTTCCGGTCCGTCAAGCCATGCGATGCCGGCGAGATAGCGTTCGGAGCGGTTCTGCTTGTCGTCTCCCCAGTAATTCAGTCCTGTCTTATAGTCAGTGTGGTAAGGAATGGTGGCCAGTTCCGCGCCGGTCATGCCGTCAAAGACGGTGATGTACTCCGAACCGTGGTCCTGCTTGCCCCTTCCGCTTTTCAGGTTCGCCGTAGGGTCGTCATCGCCAAGTATCACATAGTTGCCCTGTCCGTCAATGGTTCCGGGAGCGGTCTTTACCATAAACTCGCCGTAACCGTCGCCGTCAAAGTCCCATGCGATGAACTGTATGGTGTGGGCGGAGGCAAAGAAGTTCTGTCCCATGTCTATGCGCCACAGGCGTGTGCCGTCCATCTTGTAGCAATCGAAGAACACGTTTGACGTGGCACCGCTGCTTGCGGCGTCCTTTTCGTTTGAAGGCGACCATTTAAGTATTATCTCATACTCTCCGTCACCGTCCATGTCACAGTATGAAGCGTCGTTCGGGGTGTATGTGGCGCCATTGCCTGACGGGTCTGTCGGTGCTCCGCCCTTCAATGGTATGTAGAAGGTCTGGTTGTCCCATGTCTTCTTGCTCACTTCCGTCTCTATGACATTGCCGCCGGCATCAATCACTTCCAGCCTGTAATAAGCCGTCGCCGTCGCTCCCTTGTCAAGGAAATTGGTCTTTCCGGAGATAAAATTCCCGCTGTTGACCTTAATGTTCTGCGCCGTGGCCGACGTGCCTCTCCACAGTCGGAAGCGCAGGTTGCGGTCATCGTTGGCACGCGCTCTCCACGACACGAGGTTGCCCGAAGACTGGTGAAGAGCCATCAGTCCGCGCTTCAGCGGTACCGCCGCCGGCTTGACCGGCCTTGTGGAAACGGTGAATATGACGGAGAACTTCATCTTCTCCACGCCGTTCTGCATTACCGTCACCGTGGCCGTGTGGTCAGAGTAATCGACGCTTGCGGTGCATCCGGCAGTCATTCCGCCCGTGAGCAGCACGGAGAAGTCAGCCGGTTCGGCCGACAGCTTGGTGGTGTAGCGCACGGAACCGCCGTTTTTCAGTCCTTCCACCAGACTGAACAGCGACACCTTCTCCGCTGTTCCGCCGCTTGTCGTGGCAAGGAAGGTGAAGTCTGACAGATAATCCGCCACCGTCGTCTCCTTGGAGTCCATCTCTCCCTCTATGCAGATGTTACGCAACGCCATGTCCTTTGTGGCGGCTATGTCGGTGATGTAAAGCATAAGCAGGAAGGCCTTGCCCTCCACGTTGAAGTCATTGACATAGAACTCGTGGTGGCTGAAGCCCGTGCTGTTGCCCGACATTATCTTGTTGCGCAGCGGAGTGACACTCTCCAGCGTCTTCTCCGTGCCTCCGCTCTCCTTCACTCTCACTGTTATTCCGCCCTTGTCCGTGCCAACCTTGCAGGCATCGAACGACACCTTGGTGGGTTTGAACTTGTGGCCTGCCGCCGGAGTGACGCCAAACGCCACGTTATGTCCCGCCGTAGCGGACGATACCTGCGCCGCCGGCCGGAGCGAGGTGAAGGCCGGGCTGTATGTGACAGCCGTGTAACCGGCGTCGGCATTGCTTGCGGTAAGCGTGCCGTTAGCGGTGAGAGCCGAGCCAAGGGCATAGCTGCCGCTGACCAGAGAGACGCCTGCGGCATCGCCGCTGACGGTTGCCGCGGCAAGGTTTGCCCTGTCACTGAACTCCCATGTCACCTTCACGCTTTGCGCAAAGGCTGCAAGAACCGTGACGAACGCCACGATGGTGGAAAGTAGTCTTTTATTCATATTCTTACGGTTAGTTAGTTATCTGTCGTTTTTTAGCGGTGGTTCTGAACACCTTAGGTTTATGATATTCCGTTGCAAAGATACGAATATTTTTTCTAAAAGCCAACATTCCGAGGGCTATTTCTCACAAATAAGCCATTCCGCAGCGGCTTTTAACGCCGTGCATCACCGCCGCACGCCGTCATGCGGGTTATTAACGCCGCCGCAAAAGGGTGCTGATTACATTGTAAACAGGTGCTGATTACACGGTAATTTGGTGCTGATTGCAGTGTAATCAGCACCTGTTTGTTTTAAGACACCGCACACGCTTGTAGAGACGATGTACCACATCGTCTCAGCGCCGGTATATGGTAATCGCCGGAAAGGCAAACGGTATTGAGACGATGAGGTTCATCGTCTCTACAAATTGCGCTCATGTGTCGGTTTGCTATGCGATTCACAACAACGCAAAAGCCCTGAAAGGGCGCGCCCTTTCAGGGCTTTTCCTTATGTCTTTCCGTAATTTCGGACGCACCAAGGTGCGTCCCTACACCATCCGTTTGTAACGCTATTGGTGCATGAGACCATGTAGGGACGCACCTTGGTGCGTCCGATTTCGTATGTCGGGGTGTCCGAAGCAAAAGGAAACGGGCAATGCCTGCCCCTCTCATGTAGAGACGATGAACCTCATCGTCTCAATAAACAGACGCATGACAACGACGGGGAGACGATGTGGTAAATCTTCCCTACAAAGGCGGGCGACAGACAATCACGGTGGCTGATATACAAAAAAGTTCCGCAAACCAATGGCTTGCGGAACCTGTATATCCATTAAATAATATCGTACTGGCACCCCCTTATCCGAAGAATCCGGGCTGTTTGTACTCTATCCCCAATTCCTTATCGACGGCGGCGATGATGCCCTGCACCTGTGCCAGTCCGAACATACGACCGAGGAAGGAGTAACCGGCGTTGTAACCCTTGCTCTCATCGCCGAGCATGGTCATTCCGTGATCCACGCGCATGGGCAGTTTCTGCGTCGTAGGCTTGCGTGTGGTCATGCGGCGCTGCTCCTCCTTCTCGAAGATATGCGCCAGTTCCACGAGGTCGGCACGGCCTCCGAGGTGTGAAGCCTCGGTGAAGTCGCCGTTGGGGAAGATGTGGCAGGAGCGCAGATGCACGAAATGCGTGCGCTCATGGTATTTCTCCGCCAGCTTGGTGATGTCGTTATGCCCGCCTGCCGAAAGCGAGCCCGCACAGAAGGTGAGGCCGTTATGCTCGTTGAGCACGGCGTCAAGGAAGTGCTGTATGTCCTCGTCGCAGTTCACGATGCGCGGCAGTCCGAGTATCGGGAACGGCGGATCGTCCGGATGCACGCACATATCGATGTCGTACTCGTCGCATATCGGCATGATGGCTTCCAGCCATGTCTTCATGTTGTCCTGCAACTGTTCCTTCGTAACGCCGTCATACAGGGCGAGAAGCTGCCGGAACAGTTCCACGGGCTTGTCGTCTCCCTCCTTGAAGTTGCCGCTCACGAAGCCCTGCGTCTTTATCACTATCGTCTCCACGAGGTCGTGGTCATACTCCGGTGTGGCCTTCGCCTTTATCTCGCCTACCTCCGCGAGTATGTCGCGGTGCCATTCCTTGTGCGCCTCGTTAAAGGCCTTCCACTGCTCTTCGGCACCCTCGCGTTTAAGGATGTGTATGTCAAAATACGCGAACTCCGCCCAGTTGAAGTACAGGTTGCTTGTGCCGTTGGGGTTATCGTGCAGGAGGTCGGTGCGTGCCCAGTCCAGTACGGGCATGAAGTTGTAGCACACGCAGTGTATTCCCTCCTTGCCGAGGTTGGCGAGCGACTCCTTATATACCTCTATCTGCTGGTCACGGTCGGGGCCACCGTACTTGATGGTCTCGGTGACGGGCAGTGACTCCACCACCGACCACCGCATTCCGTATGACTCTATATACTCTTTCAGGTCACGTATCTTCTCGCGTGTCCATACTTCTCCGAGCGGGACGTCGTGCAATGCGGTCACGATGCCCTCCACTCCTATCTGTTTCAGCATGGCAAGGGTAATCTTGTCGTTCTTGCCAAACCATCTCCATGTTCTTTCCATAGTTGTTTAGTTATGAGTTATAGCCCCCCTCTGGCTCCCCCGAGGGGGAGTTTTTGCGGCGCGTCCTCCTCCCCTCGGGGAGGTCGGGAGGGGGCATTTTACATCGCCGTCACGTTAAATCCGCCATCAACCACGGCCACCGTGCCGGTAACGAACTTGGCGGCATCGGACATGAGATAGTGGATTGTACCGCAAAGCTCTTCCGGCTCACCCATGCGCGAGAACGGTGTCTGGCGTATCACGGCCTCACCGCGGGCGGTGAACGAGCCGTCAGGGTTGGTAAGGAGCGAGCGGTTCTGCTCTGTTATGAAGAAGCCGGGGGCTATGGCATTAACGCGTATGCCCTCGCCGAACTTGCGGGCGGCCTCCTGAGCCATCCAGCCTGTGAAACTGTTGATGCCGGACTTGGCCGCACTGTAACCGCATACGCGTGTGATAGGACGGAAAGCGGACATTGACGAGAAGTTGATGATGCTGCCCTTGCCCTGACTTACCATCGGCTTGAGGAATATCTGCGTGGGTATCACCGTGCCGGTGAGGTTGAGGTTGAGCACTGTCTGGAACTGCTCCGGCGCAAGATCGAAGAATGTCTGGTCGGGAGAGATGGTCGCTCCGGGCATATTTCCGCCTGCGGCGTTGAGCAGGGTATCTACCTTTCCGTATTTGGAGACGATGTAGTCACACGCCTGCTGCATCTGCTCCACGTTCATGACGTCCATCTTCACGAACTCGCACTCGCCGCCTGCGGCCTGTATGTCGCTGACGATTTCCGCGCCGACGTTCTCCTTACGTCCGCCGATGATTACTTTCGCTCCTTCAAGGGCGAGATACTTTGCGATGCACCTGCCAAGGATTCCGGTGCCGCCGGTGATGACTACAACGTAGTCTTTGATGTCGAATAAGTTGTTCATAGTTTATTTTGTTATTTGTTTGTTTAGTGGTTAGTGTTGAACAAAACCTTGAATGCAAAGGTAACAAAAAACCCCCGAAGGGCAAGCGCCTGCGGAAGAAAATGTAATATATGCGGACATAATTGGTATATATGCACAAATAACAGTGAGGAGAGTTAGCGGAAGTTAACGGGAGTTAGTGGGAGTTAGCGGGAGTTAGCGGACAAATGCTTTGCCATTGAATGCGGGCTATTGTCCGTTAACTCCATACGGTGCAAGCCGTATAACTTCAATTAACTCCCGATAACTCCCAATATGTCACCCCTTCGGGGTTCTATGCCTATTGTTTCTGTCTTTATATTTTAACGTCCCCTACCATAAAACATCTACCGTACTTCCAGCACCTTTCTCACTTTATCGCCGACTTCGATATACACACCGGTGCCGTAAGGCTTGCTTACCCTTACGCCCCCCGCATTATACATACCCGTTTTGCGGCGACGCTGATCTGCTTCCATGCTTCCACCGATGACAAGGGAGAAGCGGGAAGGGGAATCTGAGGGACTGACAGATGTAGTATAGTCACCTGACAGCAGATTGGTGACCGTGCCGGACACCTTGTCTTTGATGCACACATTAGCGTAAGCGGCGTACACTGTCTTGTCGGTGAGGGAGAAAGTGTATGCGGATTCGCCCTTTACCGCTACCATCAGCGGTATCTCCGTACCGACAGGAGCATGGGACAGGAGTGACAGGCCTACGCCGTCTGTGCCGCATACGGAAATCTGCGGCAGCGTATCGTTGAGCGAAGCAAACTTCACTCCGTCCACACCGAAGCGGTAATCCAAACCGTTTGCCGCACGGCCGCTTCCCGTTTCATCCGCGCTTTCATCCCCGTAAGGGAGGATTATGACCTCATCCGTGCCATATCCTTCCGCGGACATTGCAAGTGCCGGCATTCTGTATGCCACTATTCCGGAAGCGTTATCGGCATAATACAGTTTGGAGAAACGCAGATTCTCTGTCTTCCCGTCACCTATCACGGCCGTCTGCGTGAAGAAGGCGTCACCCGGAGAGAGTGTGGCAGAGGCGGTTTCGTCCCACTTCCATGAGTACTTCGTTTCATACTTGCCTTCATCATTCATGGTATAGAGCACATGAGGCACGAACATTGTCTCCCTGCCGTCATCGCCTGTCACACCTGTATCATACCCGCTAATCAGATAAGGCATGCCTTTCAGGTTCCAGCCCATGTTGTACTCTGAGGTGAACTGGAAAGAAGAGCCGCCGGCGTCAACGTCACTTTGGTCATGCTGCACCAGCGTAACAATCTTGTCCGCGGCGCCTTCCTGATAAGGATAAAGGCTGGAGGCATTGCCGAAAGACGTGAAACGCAGCACTTCTTCACCTGTATTGTCTCCCCTGTCCAGCAGGATACCGTCATTGGCGGCTATGACGCCATCCACGGCGAATGTCTCGTCCACAGGCTTCCAGCAAGAGGAATTGTCAGCCTTGTACTCATAATTCCATCCGCTTCTTTCCCTGCCGTCATACCAATATTTCCCGTAACCGTCGCCCGCAACCTCTTCCGCCATTGAGATAACCTTACCGTCTTCCTCTGCGTATGTGGTGCAGGTGATATGGTTGTCATCATTCTTCATGTCGAAAGGCATCGCCACCATGGCGTAACGGCCGGCCACCTTACGCTCGGCGGCCACATACTGCAAGCGTATCTCATTGCCCTGACCGTAGAGCGAGCCTCCCTCCATCGCCAACAGGTATCCGGATTTCAGAGGTTTTTCCTCCGTGAAGTAAGGTGACTTGGTATCGGGGGCAAGTTCACACACGAGATTTCCCTTGTCCTGCAAATAGACCACAGAGCCTTCATGCGGGTAATGGTTTCCGGCGTATGAGCCTTCCTTCCTGTTTGCGAACAATGTCTCCGGTGTCATCGCTGCGGAAGAAAGCGACTCATAAGAGCCTGTTGACCACGTCTCGTAACATCCGAGGTCTATCTTGTTGCCCAATACACGGGGATTGCCCAGCAGGTCGCGGTCAACGGTAAAGTCAACATATTCCCGCAATGCGGCGTTTGACAGGAGCTGCTTTCCGGTAACGTCGTCATTGTTACTGCCTGTTCCGATATACCGTGCCTTCTCATGCAGCTGATACCACAGGTTCCTGTTGTCGCTATCGGGTACGTCACCGGCATGATAAGCCACATCCGACGGACGGAAATACGGGGCGAAAGGCTTTACCTTGTCACCGTCCCTATATACTATATTATTTATGGAGCGGCTGTTATCCGGAGACAACAGGCTTTCCCAACTGCCGGTTTCTCCCGCAAGGGTGCAGTTCAACATATATCCGTCTGCCCCAAGATCAACGTCAGCCTTGCCGTTGTCACGCACAAGGACGTTATACAACAGGCCGGAATGGTTCTCTATCAGTTTCGCGTCACCCGTCACCTTATTATTATTAATGACCGAATTGACAAGAGCCACGGTGCTGTTCTGTCCTAACGACACCACCGGTTCCGTTGTTTCGGCAGGCTCATTGCCGTCTCCACTGCCTATTTCCAGTCCGTCAAAGAGGCAGAAGTCCACATTGTCACCCGCTTTCACGCTTCCCACAACGGTATGTTCGCTCATGGCCATGCCTTCGCGGTCGGCTTTCATCAGTGTCAGGTACGCGTCTATGTTTTCGTTGGAGTAGGTAACGTTGGTCTCGCCCTCTTTCACTTCACCATCCACCTGTTTGATATAGGTAGGGTCGATGCTTCCGTATAGCGACACGCCATTCCTCATTATCAGCGCCTCGTCTGTATGTTTGTTTTCCTGTCCCTTTACAAAGACGTATGCCCTTCTTTCTGCTTCCGTCCCGCCATCACTGACATCGTAATATACGGAAGCGGCATCGATGGCAGTCTGTATCTGTCCCTTGCCGTATGCGTTCTCCCATGATATGCCATTGCCAAGGATTGCCTTCTTGGGATCTACATAGAGTACGCGGTTCAGAGCCACGACACACTCGTAGGCTCCACGTTCCAGACCGCTGCCGTAGAAGCGTGTGATGTCCGCCAAGTCCTTGTCTTGTCTTACCTTTTCAATGTTTGAATCCGCCGTATATGGGTACTCTCCCGTCAGGTCCTTTACCAGCTTTACATAAATATCTACATCGCCCTTGCTCAAAATCTTTGAACTCGGATTGACATGAAAGTCACGCGGACTGACGGCGACCGTCAGGTCAGCGGCGGAAGTCCCGTCGGGCACTTCCATCGGGGCAAAGAAGTTCGGGCCGTTGATAACGTCTGTGTTATTGGCGGAAAGCGGGACATTGTTATAGTGTTCCCTGTTGAGATAAGACATCGCGTTAAATGTCATTACCTTATTGTCTTCCGTATTTGCCGCAAGCCCCGTGACATCCGGGTTGGTCTCACTGCTTACGCCGCCCTTCAAGGCATTGCGCCAGAGTATGGAGTTGTGCAGTTCCGACACGTCATCACCGGTATTGGTGAACACTATCGGGCTGTCGTTCAGCGCGAATGTGCAGTTCACCACCTTGGTGTTGTCGGCTATGAGCGCGTTACCCTTGTTGCTGTGGAAAAGGGAGTTGCAGATAAGCGCATTGCCGCCACCCTTGCCGATGGTGACGGAAGGCATGGACTCTTCTTCCGGCGAGCCGTTGTTGAAGAAAGAGCACTGCGACATGACAAACTTGTAGAGTTCCTTACCGTCTGTTCCCGCCTCACCGCTTATGTCATCATAGGTATATTCAACTTTCGTATTATAATCCTGAGCCGTCTTCTTTACCGCATAAGTTTTTTTCTTGGCGTCTGTATCTTTGTAATACACGGCCACACCGCCACCACTCAAGTCGTCATTGGCTTTCGTGTTGGAGATATTTAGTCCCTTAAACACCACGGGCACCACATACTCTTGCAGTTCACGCTTGTCGTCCTTGCCGGAAAGACGCTGTCTCATGTCCTCTATCACGAAGACATGACCACGGTTCAGGTTTCCGCCCATGCGTTCGGACGCATAAATATAGACAGGGTTATTCTCTATATTCTCACGCCCTTCCAACTCATTGCTATACCCGCCGCGTATGGTCAGGGACTTCACGCCCTGCATACCACGTTCCGTTTCTGTCTTTTCGTCAGGAGGCGTAATGCCTGTCTGCAAGTTGGTGGTTACCGTGAAAGCGAGATTACCGTTGATGGTATATACAGGCTGGTATCTGCCTGCAAGCATACGTATCTCCTTGTCGTGACCGTTGCGCGAAGCGAGAAGAGTCTCTATGGCACGCTGCAAGTCGCTTGTCGCTGTCGCCCATGTCTTGCCGTCAGATACATTTCCTCCCGTCCTTTCTTTTTCCGTCACCCAAAGTATATCGGTGTGTCCCTCGGTGTTCGGAGAAAGTTTCACGTGCTGATACTCATACACGCCGATGTCAATGAATGTCTGGTTGTGGGTGGGGTTAGGGTCTGTTGACACACGCAGGAAGGGTTTTGCTTCCGCATCACTGTATGACATATACAGGTCGTCACCTATCGGTATCGCTGTCCTTTCCTCACTCAACTTTCCATAGTCGTATGAGGCGCTGTGATAGATACCGGCACCCACGACATTGCATTGGTTGGCTTCATCCTCATACACGAACTTGGGATCCTCACCGCTCAAGTCCTGTTGCAGGTAAGTCCAGCCGTTATCGACGAGATTGTTGATACGCCCTATCATCCAGTCGGCTGAGACATAGAATCCGGACTTACCCGCCTTGGGGGACGGTGAGATAAAGTTAGGGCCGTCGATGGCGTCATTGTCACTGTTGATGATGATATTGTTGGTTACAGGGTTAAGTCCGTCAACAACATCAGGATTTGAAGTGCCGCCAACTATAAGACTCACATTGTCATCAGCGAGTTTTGTGTACTCGCCCTTCCAAAGATAAGGGATGTAAGTGCCGTTGCCTATAAATCTGTCGTCAGGGTTGTCACTTTCCTCCGGTGTGAGGATATAGCCTTTATAGTCCTGCAAACGATAGTCAATGTCATTAGATGAATAGACAGGCTCATTGCCTTTGCCTTCCTCGTAAGCGCAGAACCATAAAGCCTCCGGGGAATCAGACATAGTGCCGCCTGCATCTATTGTGCCGTCTGCATTGTACTTCTTAAAGTTTATAACCTTGTCCATATCCTCATTCACAGACTCGTTTCCCCAGAAGATGGAGTTTATCACCTTATGAAGATTGTCTGCCTTGAGCTGTTCCTCGTCTCCCTTCGTGGCGGCGGTGAATCCCTTGTTGGGCTGATAGCAGTATATGGCCGGGTAGCCGTATGCCTTGTTGCGCACGAAGTTACAGTTGACGGCATGCAGCTTTGAATGCTCGCCCATGAGCAATGCTCCGCCCACACCGGACATATCACCGGTGTTACCATTCTCCACCTCCGCCTCATTATTGGCAAAGAGACTGTTCACGATGATGGTTTCATAAGTGGCGTTGACGGCACCTCCGCGTCCTGCGTATGATATTGTCACGTCATTGTCACCGTCCCTGAACGTGTCAGAACCCACTTGCGCATAGTTCTGCGCGAAGTTGCAGGCAAAGACCTTCAACGCGCCATCGGTAAAGATTGCGCCGCCACGTCCGCCACTGTTATTCATGAAGGAGCAGTTACGCACTTCCAGCGGTATGTTCCTGTAACCTACCGGACGTGCATCGAGTCCGCCTTCATTCACGAAACCATCATTAGTCCAGTTGCCCTCAACACATATCGCACCGCCTTTGTAATACGTATATTTACTGTTGACGGCACCTTCCACATACTTCAAGGCCATTCCGTCTTCAAGGTTTATGCCGTCAATGACAATCGGCACGCCCCTGTATTTCGGCATACGTCCTGTCCCCGCGCCATCTATTGTATATGTATAAGTAGGGTCAGGCATACCACCTACACAACTTTCATCCGCAATACACGCCATCACGTGATACACGTTGTAGGAAGAGGTAGAGTTGATAACCTGTCCGGACAGTATGGTCTGAATCTCCATTTCCCACGGTTCGGCTATGTTGTTGTGATTGATGTCATGCAGCTTACGTCTTTTGATTATACTCTCTATATTCGCATGATCGATGACAACGGACATTCCGCTTTCCGCATCGGTAAACGTCGTAGTTGCAGTATTCTCCGCTATGCCCCCGACCGCAGGGACATTACCGTAATACTTGCCGTCGTTCTCAACACTCACGCCACCCACAAGGGTCACTCCTTCCGGGACGAGGAAGGTACATCCGCGGCTGTTGATGTACTCTCCCTTGATGTTACGCCTCGGATAGAATGTACCGCCGCCGAGCACAATCTCAAACGGTATGTTCTTGTTTATATATTCGCCCTTTTCATTTTTCTTCTTACGCGCACTCCTCACATACTCAAGAGCGTCGCCCAGATAACGCATGGGGTATGCGAACGATGAACCCTCCTGACTGTAATAAGTGTTGTCGGTCTGGTTACGCATGACGTTCACGGCGTCCATCGACACCTCATATTCATTCTTGGCGACAAAGATACGGGTCATCAGGTTGTTCTCGTCAATCTCCGGCAATACACGTCCCGGATATGCACGTGCACCTATATCGATGAACTCGTTATCATATCCTGTCCTATCTACTCCCGCAAGGTCCACCTTCAATAAGTCCTTGTTATTCTTGAGCAAGTTATTGTATTCGGAATATTCCATGCCGCTGCGCACAATAAGACTGTACTTCTCCAGCTTGTAGAACTCATGGTCATTGTGCATCACCTTCACCGGCGTTCCGTCCGAAGCGATATAGTCATGGTTGTAACTCTCGTCATCAAAGCGCACGCCCTTGTTCATGTCCGTATTGACGGCAATATTGTTAATGCCCGGCTCGCGTGTCGTTTCCGTTGCGCAGAAAGAGACAGGATAGTCATTTATGCCGAGTTCCCTGTCACCGGCATCGGTAGGCATGGTCTCTCCCGCCACATTAGCCAACTCGCCGCTTGCGTTCTGCCAGAAGAGGGAACTGTTGGCACGCAGGTTGGTATAGAAATAGATGCCTCCACCGGCACGGCTTGCCGTATTGTAGATAACGTCCGACGTGTATATACGGGCATAGTTACCCGTTGCCTCCTCCGGTTCTTCCACATACACGCCGCCGCCATCACCGCCGGTGACAGCGTTATACTGTATGATTGAGCCGCTGACAAGAGCGCCGGGCTTCAGGTATAGGCCGCCACCCATATCCGCCGCCGTGTTGTTCTGCACTATGCAGTTGCGGATATGCGCATAGCCTGTCACGATTGCCGCCCCGCCCACACGTGTCTCAGCCAGCTCTCCCGTACTCATCCGCTCACCGTCAGCCATTCCGTTCTCTATAAAAATACCGTCAAGCACCGCACGCTCCTGTATATTCGCAAGAGCATCTTCCACCAGTAATTCGCCATCGGCATCATACGTGTTGTCGGTAAACGTCACCACATTATACGCCTGCACATCCACATCGCCCTGCCGGAATATCCCGCTGAATGACGTGCGGTATTCAAGTATGTCCCTCGTCTTGAAATCCTCGCTGTAACCTCCCCACACTTCCACGCCGTGCGGCACTATGAGCGAGTATGTTCTCGGATTCTCCTCCTCGCCGGGTGAAGTCACTGTGTTGGAACGCCTCGGACGGTAAGTGAAGCCCTCATAACCGTTTACAGTATTCCCGTCTATCACCCTGTCCTTCTTCGAGTCACCCGCCAGCTTTATCACCACCGTCCTCCTGCCGGCATCATCCTTATGGGCATAGACATACCGTCCTGCCGCGTCAAGGATTTTCTGCAACTTCCGCCAGCAGGCAGCATTCTCCGGAGAATCGGCGGAGGCGTTGCCCGTACCGTGAGGAATAACATAGTAGAAAGCATATCCGTCAGTCTTCGTGTCAGGCATTATGTCCTTGGCACCGTTATACTCGTATGCGCCAATATCCACGATACAGTCCTTCACACGGTCGGTATAGTCCATGTCGAAATCGGGCAATACTGCTCCTTCCATTTCTTCGCGACCGGCATTAACACAGACATTATTGCCCAAACGGTAATCATTCTTTGCGTTGGCGTCAGTCAACGACAATGCAAAAGGATGATAACTGTCCGCACTATAATCCTTGCCCAAATATAGAATATTACCATTTGCTGCCGTGTATGCGTTGGCCTCATTGTTAGAGGTTTCATAACTTGTACCCTGAAGATAACAGTTATAAAAGTTCACCTGTGTATCCCATCCCTGCTTTTTCAGAGGAGCAGAACTTCCCCCTATCACAATGGTATTGTAAACTGTCAAGCTTGCACTTGCGCCGGATGCTGTCCATACATGTATAGCCGCGCCACCGGTATTATTAACTATTGTATTATTATAGAATTTCGCAAATTCGAGGAACGCACCGCATCCAAAAGGATAAGTGGAACCGCTGTTGTCGTTCTGTGAGATAACCGAATTATATATATGCCCGTCAATGGCATATATACCGGCTCCGTACATCTCATTTCCGCCGGTCATGTCATTATTGTAAATATAGCAGTTCTCTATTGTACCGCCATCACAATAGACACCTCCGCCTCTTCCGGTACCAGAGCCCGCCATTTTGTTGTCCCTGACAACGCAGTTACTCAATGTTACATTCTCAAACAGGTTCACACCCGCTCCACCATTGCGCCCTCCTTTCACGCTTATTCTTCCATGCCTTATCGTAAAGCCGTCCCATCTTACGTTATCATATATTATATGGTCTCTCGGAACATCACTTCCGTCACCTTCGGTCGTCCGGCAGTCATCCTCTTTATGTGTCAATACCCTTGCGCCATTATCTGACGGTATCGAAGCCGCGGTCTGAAGAATTGTCTCATAATCGGAAACTTCATAATTATCTCCTTCCTGCTGAGCTATACCATCTGTCAACAAAGGATGCCTTTCATTCATTCCCGGATTACCTGTTGCAGGGAATGAGCCATACACGGAAACATTGTTTCTCATCGTATATCCGCTGCTCCTCGTGTATGTTCCTGCCGCAACCCAAACCTGCACCAACGGCTTGGTCGTTTTATTACGGGTAATCTTCACATCCTTTGTCTTTCTTTTAGAGTTATCACTCCAATCCGTATATTCCCGTGACTCTTCCGTGACTGTTGTCTGCACGTATGACGCGTCTCCCATCATCGTCTGGTATGCCGCATCCACCGCATCCTGAACATCTCCCATTGCCTTAGCCCAGGAAGAACCGTCTCCTGTTCCTCCTTGCCTGACATAAACTACACGCCCGAACTCCGGCTGGTACGTGTTCTCCAATGCGCCGATGTCGGCTGCGCCACCGTAGTCGCGTGTGGTGTTGCCGGTCAGGTCATACCCTTTCATGCCGTCGTCCGTCGCCGCGTTGACCATAGGGTTGGTGTTCGTGGGCATCCAGTCCGGGTCGCTGCCATACACGGTGACGTCACCGTCCATGTTCACGCCGATGTTGCTTGTGGCGTTTACGAAGTTCGGGTTCTCGTTGGTATATGTCGAATGGTATCTCAATATAGGGTCGGCAACGTCGGTGAAGTCCGTCAGGCCTATATCCATCATGTTGTTGTTGCCCGTCAGCGTGCCGCCGTTCAATACGTTGAATGTACGCACACGCCCGTCGGCCTTGTCCGCCGTGGCGGTCAGGTCAGCCACTTTCAGGTTTGCATCCGCAGGCGCACTGTCAAAGCCGATGTTCGCATGCAGCGCGGTATTCGTCATTTTTATCCCTGCATTGTTCATTGCCTGCACAGCATATCCCACGTTTCCCCGGACAAGGCAGTGGTTGAGCTCCAGCCGCGTGTTCTCGCCCGACGCCGCCACGATGGCTGAATCGGCGGCAAGCACGGCGTTGTTATGGAAGATGCAGTTCTCCACTTTCAGTTCCATCGTCCTGCCGGAATAGTTGCCCATATACAGCGCCGCACCCTGCGGGGCGGTACAGTTGGCCACGATGCAGTTGCGTATTATGTTGCCCGTCATGGCGGGAGTGGGTTTTCCCGTGCTCGGATAGGTCGGGGCATTCAGCACCGCTATTCCCGCTCCGCTCCTGACTCCCAACTCTTTCAACACCTCATTGGGCTGTGTGTTGGCGAAATACAGCTGGAATCCATCCACCACGGCGTTGCTCGTGCCATGTCCTATGACTATGATATGCGTACCGTTGTCCTTGTAGCTTCCGCCGGTTATGTTGGCGGTGATGCGTGTGGGATGGTTCTTCGGGTCGCGCCGTGATATGTCTGTGCCGGTGAGCGATGCGGGGAATCCGCCGTAGAGATGCACATGACTGGGTACGGTGATGGTTGACGCACGGAGTTGTGACAGGTATGCGTTGCCGGCCGTGGTGGTTGTTCCCTCCTTTACCACTATCTGTATCGGTGATTCCTGTGACGGTGCATCCGCCAGCCCGTTGATGTAGGACAGGGCATCGTTGATGTTGTAGAAGGGTATTTCCCATGATGAGCCTACCTTTGTCTCGTCGGACGTGTCCAAGGAGTTGCTTTTCTCCACCAGCGGATTCACGAAGACGGTGCGTACGGTCTTGCCGCTGTTCTCAAGGTCAGGCAGTTCCACGGCGTTTGCGCCTTGCATGGGATAGGGCGCCAGCGCGCCTATTATACAGCGTGGGGCGAAGGCGTCGCCGCCGTAGTCGCGGCTTATATGTCCATGATATATGTTGTCGTTGTTGGGGTAGCTGTCTATCTGTATTCCCTTGTGGCGCAGGTATGAGAAGAAGCGCGGTGTCCAGTCAGACTTGTCGTATTCATAATCCATATTGTCATTCCCGTCGGACGCTATTACTCCTGCCGTGGAGGTGGGTTTCACGAACTCGGGATAAGACGATGCCACTGCCGTGTTGGTGTTGTCTTCGCTCAGGTAATATACGCCGTTGGTCTTCTTTATGGTTCCGCCCCAGTCTGAGTAGTTGCCGCGCGACAGCGCCACGTATGCGAAGGTGGTCTTGGTGGTGGCGGCGGATTCACGGTATGTGGCGTACTGCACATTGTTGTTTGCCGCCACCTCGTTGCCCCAGATGACGCTGTTGACAACCAACGCTCCGCCGTCAACGTACAGTCCTCCGCTCCGTGCGTAGCGGCGGTTGTTATATACCACGTTGACGCCCACGCACTTGTTGCGGGCTATGGTGACATGATTCAGCAGTCCGCCGTTGCGCATATACACGCCTCCCGCCTCGGCGGTGGAGGTATTGTTGTTTATCACGGTGCCCGTCACGACCGTGGAGTAACGCAGCTTGTCGTCCTCCGGCACTTTGGAGTACAGCAGCGCCAGTCCTCCGCCGCCACGGGCCACGTTGTTCTCTATGACGCAGTAGCGCACCATGCCGCCGTCGTCCATGGCCACACCGCCACCGTAACCGTCTGTCACGCCCACGCCGGCCGACTGGTTGCGGATGACGTAACACTGCTCCAGCAGTCCGCCGCCGTCCATATACACACCTCCTCCGCGCAGGGTCGAGGCGTTCTGGGTGATGAAACAGTTGCGCACCTCGCTTCCGGCCACCATATAGACTCCTCCGCCGTAGCTGTTGTGGTAGGCGTGGCTGCCGTCGTTGGCGGCAGGTGTGATGCGGTTGGAGGATTGTCCGTCGCGTATGGTGAATCCGTCCAGTACGGCAGTCTCGCCAAGAGCCTTGGCGCGGTTAGTGGATTCGTCAAAGCCCGCGCTGGCAAACCACACCACATGATATGAGTTGCCGGTGAACGTCTCGGTGTATTCGTTTTTGCCGGAGTCCCATGTGAGGGGATTGCCGGTGGTGGAGGTGTGGTTGCCGCTCAGTATGGTCTCGTGTTTCAGCAACCATGTCTCGCCTTTTGCCGTGCCGATGGTGGAGCCGTTTGTCAACACCCTGTCCCCGGGCTTGTCCTCGGGGGTGTCGGGGTTGAAGCCTCCATAGACGCTGATGCCGTCATACAGTATGAACGAGGTGTAGAGTGTACCGTCGCCGCCGGGTGTGGCGGTGGTGGGGGTGTATCTGCCGGCGGACACATAGACGTGTCCCTTGGTCAGGTTGTTCTCGTCCATATATTTCTTCAGGTCCTCTATGGCATCCTGCAAGTTGTTCTTGGCCGTTGCCCACGACCTGCCGTCGTTGGTGTAGTTGCCTTTGGACTTGCTGACATAGCGCACGGGCACCTCTGCCGGTGTCTGCGCGGATGAAGTGACGGCAAAGAACAGCATTGCCATTATGATGTGTAATATCCGTATCATTGATATTTTATGTTTTTGCGTTTTCAAGTGATGAAGGATGGCGGACGGTTGCATAGATGGTGACAGACGGTTGTTGCACGGCATCCTGCCGTGCAATCGCCTCTGCGGCCGGATTTCATCGCTTCCTTGACATTCCCTCGCGCAATCGGGTGCCGATTACCGTGCAATCAGGTGCTGATTACACTGTAAAAGGGTGCTGATTACGCCGTAAAAGGGCGCTGATTGCATCCGCCTTTCCTTGCTACTGATTTCCAACCGGTTACGTTCGCCTTTCATCACGGCATTGCGGAGTAATCCGCCTCCTTGTTGAACTTCACCAACTTTCCCACGTTGTCTTTCGTGACGTGTATGAAAGCTCTCACCCACGGCGTGAACACGGGACTGCCGTCTGCCGAGGCAAGGTCCTCATCCTTTATCCTTATATAGGCATGATGCCCCGCCGTGGCGTGGTCTTCCTGTCCCAGCAGCACCTTGTAGCCATTGTCGGTGTCTTTGGGTGACGACGCGGTGGTGTAGTTGTTTACCAGCAGCCTGAGAGTGAGGAAATAGTCTCCGCTATTGGTGTATCTCTGCGGTATGGCGTATATCACGCTGCGGCCGTTGTATTGCTGTCCCTTGCTGTCCTTGGGCATCACCTGACAGTAGTCTGTCCTCTCCTTATTTTCGTTGTCTATATGCGTTCCTCCTGTCGCCACCTCTTTGCCGTGGAACGCCAAGTCAAAAGTGCCCGACCCTGCCGTGAAGTTCATCGGCATGAACAGCGGACACCCGTCTTTCAGCATCTTGCGCGCCTCGATGTAAGAGAAGAACACCTTGTCGCCCTCCTCCGAGCACATATTGTCCGTTGCGCCGTTCATGTCTTTTTCCACCTGCACCCATTCCTTCACTCCCTGACAGTCCTCGTCTATCTGCCACTGCACGTCGAACTTGGTGGCGGTGTGGTAAAGCACTATGTCAAGATGCGGCACATTGCCGGCGAAATCCTCTATCGTGCCGTAGTAGTCGCCGTTCTTGTTCTTGAGGTTATAGGGGGTGGAATAGAGGTTCTTCATGTTGTTGCGCAGCTCGCCGTCGCAAGTGAAGGTGACTTCTTCCGCCACCTTGTCGGCGGAAGTGACATTGGTGTTCAGGCTGTATGCCTCCAGATCCACGTTACACGCCGCCACATACACCCGGCCTTTCTCACGCTCTCTCGGCACGAACAGTGACAGGTGGCCCTGATAGACATACAGTCCGTCGCGCGCCTCGGCACTGAAATGGTCGTTTTCGTTGTCGGCCGACGTGCTGAGTTTCCACTCCTGCGGGTTTATGCCGAACTTTCTGTATGTGACCTCGGACGTGCCTTGGTTCTCGGTCACGAGAAATAGGTATATGTATCGCGGCAGTTTGAACGTATCGACGGTGCCGGGATCGCCCGGCACTACGGCTCGCGTGAGTCCGCCCTCCGCCGGTTCGCCGTCAATGCCGACATCCACCGGGGAGGAGAAGCCGTCGGACGGGATGGCGATGTTCACCGGCATCTCTATCATCTCCACCTCCTCCAGAGTGTCGTCATGGCCGGAACACGCCGCCATCACCAACGCCATCGCCACGTATAATGTATATCGTATGTATCTAAACATCGTTCTTTTTATGGAGTTATCGGAAGTTAACGGGAGTTATGTTGAGTTATCGTCCTCATCGCGGCGTTTGTCGCTTGGCGGCGATTGCACGGCATGGATGCCGTGCCTGCTCTCCTCCCCTCGGGGAGGACGGGAGGGGGCTACAGTTCCGGCTCATAAACGCCTCCCTGCTTCCAGTTCAGCGTGACGCTCACGCCCACGTCATTGGTCTGCGGAACGAGCGAGCCGTCATCTTTCATTCTCATCTTCACCACCTTCAGATGCGCGGGCAACAAAGGCTTTTCTATGGAGATGATGTTCTCCGTGACACTCCCGTCGGCCACTGTCACGTAGGCTATGAAACGCCAGTATTCCGCCGTCGCCCTCGAGACAGGACGTTGGAACGACGGGAAGTTCACCGTATAGTGGCAGACGTGGTGTCCGCCGCTCATGCCGACCGGCACCGAGCGCACTATGGGGTTACGGTTATATGTGTATAAGCTGTCACGCACAACAAAACTGTTGGCGAATCCGCTTGAGTATATTCTTATGTCTTGTATGCCTGCAACGCCCGCGGTATCTATCACGAGGGCGGCGGCGGAGTTGGCCATATACAGGTCAACCTTGAATGTCTGGCTCTCCTCCTCGGTCACACGCATCGGCAGACGCGCGGAGAAAAGGCCTGTGGTATGTGAGGCAACGGTATCACCATCCGCCTGAAGCAGGCGGGAGTGCTGTGCCTTGTTGTCGTCAGAGACGCTGACATTGGCGGCGTCCGCAACGTTGGCTAACGCCAAGTGCATATATTCACGCACCGGCAGGTAGATGGTATAGGATGTCTGCGAGGCATCCATGATATGCGTTTCGTGCTTGGCACGGACGGAATCGGTGCCGTAGAATGAAAGGCTTACATCGTGCGCCGTCTCCGTGAAGATGCCTGACAGGGCGGCTTTCAGAGCCTCCGCAACGTGCTGTTCCTCCGCTGAATGCAGCTGGTCGTCCAGCTCGGCCTGTATGTTGGTGATAAGCCGGAGCCGGTAGTCTATCCTGTTGTCACGCCCGCAGTCGGACAGGTCCTCGTCTATTACGGAACAAGACCACATAAGGAAAGGCAACGTCAATAACGACACGATGATTCTGTTCATTCTCATTCTGATGGATGTTTTTCCTGATTGGTAGGGAAACAAACGAGGAGGGAAAAGATTTTCCCCCTCGTTTGCGCAATATTCTTTATCTTATGAACGTTTATTCTATCTCGACATCGAACTTCAAGCCGCTCTGCCATTGGAGGTCAACGGAAAGACCAAGCTGGAGAAGTGTGGCGCGGAGGTCAGGAATTGTCACATACGCATTCTTCAGACTGCTGATGGTGAAGTTGGCTTCCGTTGTGTAGTCTTGGATGAAGATACGCTTTCCGTCTGCCGTTGCCTTGACTGGATAACGGCCTTCGTATGAAGTGTTAAGTCCGCCTGTACCGTATGCGGGCCAAGTCAGGGCTTCCTTCTTCTCGTCAGTCAGTTCGAGCTGGCCTATAAGATAGAACCTCTGCCCCTTTTCCACAAGACCGTCTTGGGCATAGAATGTCTGGTCACTGTTGTTTACAAGCTCTATCGCAACGTTCACATTCTCCTGAAGAACTCCGTCTTTATAGTTGTCAAAGACAAGAGTGTATATAGGAGCACTTGCAGAAGTGGAGGCTTTAGCTCCGTTTGTCTTGCTGTCATACACTACATACTCACGCTTTGCGGAAGTGGAAGCGGTTTCGTCAACCATCTGCCAGCCTACTTTCGCCGGCTGTCCGCCTATAAGCAGGCCTGAAACCGTGAAGCCACCGGCAGGAATAGTGATGGTCTGATCCGCCGTTTGATGGTTAGTGTATTCATAAGCGTTGTCTTTCAAGGTGGAGGCTGCACACTTAACGGTAGTCCTCAAGCCTGCCACACCATAGTTGATGTTGTTTTGCAGGGCGATGGAACGGGTTGAAGCTATGACCTCATTACCCCAAGCGGCATTGGTAAATTCAGCATCCCAAGTCTCGGTAGTGGTAGGCCAATTCTTGATTTCCGCATCGTTTGCCTTTGCAGGAGTATTGTCAAAATACATAACGGGAAGCGGGAAGGTGATGTTGTTCATATTAATCTTCTTCTCGCCACCTATCTGTGCACTTTCGCCTGTTGTATATTTGAATGCACCATTATCATAAGCCAGGATGATAGAACCGTCAGGCAAGCCTTGAGCTATCGGGAAGTTAGAATATGTAGTGGGCAAGTTCGCCGGATATTCAAGGTCTGTTGTTCCGGCAACAACAGCAGTCTTAATGCCGGAAGTACCGCCTTCTGTTATGGCAGTCTTGACGGCATTGGCTATGCTTCCATCCACATCACCGGCAGGAACGCCGTTTGCAACCTTATAAAGTTGGTCAACCTGTTTCAGAACAGCGAACGCAGAACCGGCTCTTTGTGCGTTAAGGAAATTCTTGATAAACTCGGTTTTCGCATTCTTAAGCGCTCCGGTCGGTTCTCCAAACGCCGTAACGATATTGTTAAGATAAGCAGTAAACGCCGTTTTGATTGTTGCTATATCAGAGCTAACGGCAATTATCTGCTTACCGGAGAACTCTATGCCGTTAAGATCGGTAATCGCTTGATTGGGTTTGTCAAACACATCACTCACGATAGCGCCGGTTGTTTGATAGCCACTTAAATCCGTGCCCAAGCCTTTTCTTGTGGAATAGAACAGGAAGTTCTTTGTTCCGACAGGGATATTCACGTCAGAATAGATATGGCTGCTGTTGTCTATATTCACGTCACCGGGCTCTGCAAGGGCTATGTCCGATGTCAGAACCGTGTTTGCAGCAGGTGCATCTACCAGCGTGAACAGGCAAACGTTTGCTATTCCCAAGTAGTTACCAGCGTTCTGCGTATTCTCGTCGCTCATACGTGTGGTGTTCTTGTTTGCGCCTGCCACGTTAATGGCGAACTGGGTCTTAACGCTGACTCCGTCATACGTCGGGTTTACGGGAGCTTCCGCCGCTTCATCGGATGAAGAGCAGGCCACCATTCCGGTTGCGGCACAAAGTGCCAATGCGCACTTTATTGCCTTGTCTTGAAACTTTTTCATAATACTTATTGTTTTTAGAATTAATAATCCTTGTTATATCGGGTCATCTTGTCAGCTGCGTCAGGTTGTCCTTTGCCTGCTTGTCGCCGAGTTCCGCTCCGCGCCTGAAACAGTTTAGGGCTTCTTCCTTGCGCCCTGTCATATACAGTGCCACGCCTTGCGCGTTGAGACTGCGTGTGTCATGCCTTACGGGTTCAAGCGTATCGAGTGCCTCTTGGTACTTCCCGCGGCGCAGAAGTGCGGATGCCTTGTTGATGACTGCCGCCGCACTGTCGGGCACATAGTCATAGTATATGCGTATATATCCCGAGTTTCGCTGGTCGCTGAGCACGTTGTCTTTCAGGTAGCGGTATGTCCTTCCCCCGTTGAGCCGCTTCATCTTGCGCTCCCTCACGTCGGGGTCGGGCTCGTTGTCGATGATGCCCAGAAGCTGGTCACGCCCTTCCATGTCAAGTTCTTCCACCTGCGACCGCAGTTCCGTCCATGCTTCTCCGCCGTTGCAGAGTTCAAACGCGGTGTCAGGCACGCTGACTCTTGACTGTATGTAGTTCCTAAGCGCAACGGCACGGTTCTGTCCCAAGAGGTTGTTGCGGGCCACAGAGCCTTCCGGAGAGGCAAGGCCGACAATCTGTATCACCTTTACGCTGGACGTGGTGTCGGCCATAATCTGGCGCGTGATGCTGACAATGGTGTCGAGCGTGGCGGCATTCCCGCGGTAGTCATGGCGCAATGTCCACTTGTCAAGCGGGAAGAACACGTAGAGCGCGCCTTTCTCCTTGCGCAGAATGCGTGTGGAGTCGTATGGCTTGTACTGTGATATGTGGCGCAAGACGGGGTTGTTGCGCTCAAGCAGTCCGGCCTTTCCGGTGTTGTCGGGCACGTCGGCAACGGAGGGAACAAACGGTATCGGGCAGCAGAAAGAGTCTCCGCACACGTATCTTGTCTCCAATATTTCGCAGCATCCCTCGCCCTCTATGCGTGTGCAGAGCGTGAGATTCCCGCCCTTTATCCACGGATATTCCGCCGCACTGACGGTGATTACCCTCCGCACCACGCTGTCTTCGCCCGCCTTTATGTACGGAGGCATGGGGGCTTCGGCATCACCGAGCACCGCCGCCCGCCTCAACTTCTTGGCGTTCAGCCGCCCCCTCACGGTGACGGGAGTGTCCGTCAGCGAGTCGTTGCCATGCCGGAAAACCGGCGTTACGGTGTATGAGTAATCGCTCTTGGGCTGCGGGAGACTGATTTCATAGCTCACTTCGTAGGTGGCGCCGCCATCTCTTGCGGCGGCACCGTCGCCTGTCAGGCGCACTCCGGTTACGGTCTGCGCCATTGCCAAGGGCGCTGCCAGCAGCAGCAAATATGTTATATACCGTCTCATTTCACATTATATATTATATTAACACCTACCTTCGGCAGCACCACGAGGTGGTTTTCGTTGCCGATGAACATTCCGCAGTGGTGGTACTTGTATCTCTTCGACCATGCGTAACCTACATCCGCTCCCGCTTCCGCCTCCAGACTCCAGCGCGGGGACAATATCCATGAGTAGCCGTAGGACGCTCCCGCCGCCACAAGGTCACCCTGCCTGCGCTCCTTATCGACTCCCTTGAACAGCCCGAAGGGGAACTTCTTGTTGCTGACGTTATAGTGTACGTATGCCACGTTGCAACTGACGAAGTGTCCCGCAAAGGCTTCGCAGAACCAGTATCTCCACATCGGAGCCACCAACAAATGCCTCATTTTCTTGTTATCCCCATCATACGAGAACTCGTCTTTCAACGGGAAGGGGTTGAAACCCAAGATAAGTCCGGCCGTCTGTCGTTGGCCTATCTTCACTTCCGCCTCCAGATTCGGCGTAAGAGTGGCGTCATAAAGCAGGTTATTCTTTATCACTATGCTTTGCGAATATGCTTTCGAAGCCGCCAACGCCCCAATAAGAAGCATACAGAAGATTAATAATGTATGTCTTACCACTTTCATAATAATTTTATAATCAACGGTATGTTAGTATTACCTTTATCTTGTTATCTGATGTTCCACTACTCTTTCCATGTTTCCTATGTTTTTATATCCTGACAACATAGTTCCTTACATCATTGATATATTTCCATATTTTCACTCCCTTTTTACAGAAATGGATGTGCAAAATAACTAAAAAAATCTCAACTTAACAAATAAATACAATAGTAATGTCTTCCCCCCCGCATTTAACCAACATTAACGCTTCTGGGGGGGGATTAACAGTTCCGCAACACATCAACACACAGAAACAAGTGCGTATGTGTTCTCAGCGCACTCATATAACATCCCTGTGTGAAAGGGTGCTGATTACCTTGTAAACAGGTGCCGATTACACAGTAAAAGGGTGCTGATTGCAATGCAATCAGCACCCTTTTGTTTTAAGACACCGCACCCGCTTGTAGAGACGATGTACCACATCGTCTCAGCACCGGTATATGGCAACCACCGGAAAGGCAAACGGTATTGAGACGATGAGGTTCATCGTCTCTACAAATTGCGCCCATGTATCGGTTTTATATGCGATTCACAACAACGCAAAAGCCCTGAAAGGGCGGAATAATAAAGTCCCGTTTGTTTTAAGACACCGCGCACGCTTGTAGAGACGATGTACCACATCGTCTCCGCACCGATATATGGTAATTGCCGGAAAGGCAAATGGTAGTGAGACGATGAGGTTCATCGTCTCTACAAATTGCGCCCATATATCGTTCTGTCAGATTATCTACAACAACACAAAAGCCCTGAAAGGGCGGAATAATAAAGTCCCTTTTGTTTTTAAGACACCACGCACGCTTGTAGAGACGATGTACCACATCGTCTCAGCACCGGTATATGGCAACCACCGGAAAGGCAAACGGTATTGAGACGATGAGGTTCATCGTCTCTACAAAGTTCGCCCATGTATCGGTTTTATATGCGATTCACAACAATGCAAACGCCTCCGACGGTGAGCAAAGACTCACACTACCTCTCCGAAGAGCGTGGCCGAGGTGCTTCCCGTTATGCGCACCCTTACGGTATCGCCTATGTGGTGGTCGCCCTTGTCGAACACCACCATCTTGTTCTGCGAGGTGCGTCCGCAGAGCTGCTCACGGCTGCGCTTGCTGTAATTCTCCACCAGCACGTCAAACTCCTTGCCCTCGTCCATACGGTAGTTGGCGGCGGACAGCTCCGTCTGCAACTGTATCATCTCGTTCAGGCGGCGTATCTTCACCTCCTCCGGCACATCGTCCGGCAGGTGCTTTGAGGCGTATGTACCCGGCCGCTCGCTGTACTTGAACATGAACGCGCTTGCATATCCCACTTCCTTCATCAGCGACAGCGACATCCGGTGGTCCTCCTCCGTCTCCGAGTGGTAGCCCACGAAGATGTCAGTGGTTATGGCGCAGTCGGGAATGATGCGCCTTATGGCCTCCACACGCCCCATGTACCACTCGCGGGTGTAGCGGCGATTCATCAGTTGCAGTATCCTGTCCGAACCCGACTGCACCGGCAGGTGTATGTGCTTGCACACGTTCGGGTAGCGGGCTATCACCTCCAGCGTCTCGTCACTCATGTCCTTGGGGTGCGACGTGGTGAACCTCACCCTCATCTGCGGCACCTCCTCGGCCACCATACGCAGCAGTTCGGGGAACGTCACGGCGGCTGATCCGCCCTCCGCTTGGCAGCAGTAGCTGTTCACATTCTGCCCCAACAGCGTCACTTCCTTATACCCTTTCTCCGCAAGGTCACGCACCTCACGCAGTATGCTCTCCACATCACGGGAGCGTTCCCTGCCCCTTGTGTATGGCACTATGCAGTAATGGCAGAAGTTGTTGCAGCCGCGCATGATGCTGACGAACCCCGAAAGGCGCGCGCCATGGCTGCGCCGCGGCATCACGTCACGGTAAGTCTCGGTGGTGGAGAGGTCGGTGTCTATCGCCTTCTGCCCCATCTCGCACTGGGCGATGAGGCCGGGCAGGGAGAGATAAGCGTCCGGTCCAGCCACGAGGTCGGCATGATGCTTGTCCAGCAGTTCCCCCTTCACACGCTCGGCCATGCAGCCTAATACGCCGATGATGCGCCGTCCGCACAGTCCGCGCTTCACGTTCTCGGCGTGAAGAGCCTCCAGACGGTGGAGAATCTTGTTCTCCGCATTCTCCCTTACGGAGCAGGTGTTGAGGAAAACGGCATCCGCCGCATCTATGTCATCATTCTGTTCATACCCCGCCATCTGCATGATAGCGGCCACAACCTCCGTGTCCGCCACATTCATCTGGCATCCGTAAGTCTCTATATATAGCTTTTTCATTTAAGTTTTTCTTTTGTATTCTTTCTTTTTATACAGCGAAATCCAGTTCCAACTGCCGCACAGCCGGCTGCGTAACACACTGTATGCCCAAATCAAAGTTACACACCAACGCCTCAACCATCGGGTGTCTGTTCTCTATACGCCCACCACCATGGTAGAAATGTTCCTGTGTCAAGACGTTAAACTCACTCCAAAAACGTTCCATCATGTCATTCTTTCGGAACTCGTTGTGATGCCATGTTGACAGGATGAAGTGTGCGGGAGTATGCTTCAAGGCATCAAACAACGCTTTCTCGTCATCTAACGACCACCCATTGTAATAGTCAACGTATCTGCCATAGTACGGCGGGTCACAATAAACAATATCTCCTTTCTTCGCCTGTTTTATGGTCTCCGTGAAGTTTTGATTATAGAACGTCCATTGATAACGCTGTATTACACGCTGCACATTATTCACTTGATTGCATATTTTGGTCACGTATGCAGGTGCAAAACGGCCGGGTTTCTTGCAGAAAGGGATATTCCACTCTCCCTTTTTGTTGAATCTCATCATACCATTAAAACCTGCTCTCGAAAGAAATATGAAGTCAAAAGGGCTGTGTTCCTTATTGAATCTGTCTCTGACAGCACGATAATGCACATAACCCTCCTCATCAGCGATAGCCAACTCAGCCCCCTCTCGCTCTAAATACTCCCGCATATTGAACGAGGTTACCATGCCGCTCTTTATCCCGTTGTAGAAGTTTATGATGTGAGGATTGCTGTCCCCCACTATGCGCTGCCCACCAAGCTGGGCGTTCAAGCCCACCACACCGGTGCCAAAGAAGGGTTCCACCCAGTTGGCATTACGCAAATCAAGCCCCGACCGGGATATGACATCGTTTATCCAAGGGACAAGTTTTGTCTTGATGCCCTGTGACTTTATGGGAGGAATAATTATCGGCATGATGTATATTACAGTTTGTGCAACTTGTTTGCTTGGCTTTCCAAATATTCTTTATATGTTTTCAGACTCGTATAATGCGGTGTTCCGATACCTGCAACCTGAGCGTCTGCCTTGTTGAAATAATTGATCCAATAGTCATCAAACACGTCTTCTCCAAGTTTTGCGAACGGTCCCTGACCGTTTACGAGCTTTTGAATATCCGTAACACCGCCAATATTGCGAGTGTTTCCGCTGCCAGGAGTGTCATTGGCTATTCTCCATTTTGGCTGGACAAAGAACAAGAAATTGTCTATCACGGACTTTATCTCAGGCAAATCCTCAATAGAATACACCACTTTCCCGTTGTCACAGCCATTGCTTCTCTTGTAAAGTATGCCAATAACGAGATGGGAACAATATGAATTATACGTATAATCCATATTCTTTATGGTGTCACGCTCACGGAAATACCCCCAATATGATCCCAAGGTCAGACCATTGACGGTGTCGTTCTCATAGTAACTTGACTTGAAATCTACAGCAAACAGATTGCCTTCTTCATCCTTGAAAGTCATGTCCGGATAGTAATTCTGCCTCGATGGCAGTTCCAACACCAAACCGTTGGCATGAGAAAACGCCTCCAATTTGGGCACAAGCAGGAGTTCTATGATTTTGGATACGACCTTAGTGTCATTCGTTATGGTGTAGATATTCTTGTTTACATCTACAAAGCCTTTCACTATCCAGTCATTGTCTGCTGTTTCCAAAAGCGCTTTATATGTATTTATCTCTTCGGAAAGAAGACTCTCGAATCTCTCTCTTGTCATTTTTCACTGTTATTTGTGAGGGAATTTCATTCCTTGTATTCACTCAGTTTCTTAATGTAATGGTCCCTTACGTCCGACCACTTGTAGTAAGGGCCGGTGACAGGGCGCAGGGATTTGGGCAGAGTGGCCTCCTCCTCGTTCAGCAACACCTTCACCAACGGGTCGCGGTCGGCGGCGTTGCGGCGGTAGAACACAAACTGCACGTTGCTCGCCATCATAAAGATTTTGTAGTCGCGCCAGCCGTTTCTCTCCACGTCGGCAAGGTCACGGTAGGGCGTTCCGTAGCCGTTGAGGTCGAGAAGGCACACCAACGGCAGCACGCACACCTCGTGGCCGTAGCGCAAGGTGGCGCCGGGCACGGGCAGGGCGAGCGCGGAATCCGCCTCTTCCACTATCTTTCTCAGCAGGTTGCGCTGCGAATAGATCTGCGTTCCGCCGTTGAGCGGCGAGGGACCGAAGGTGATGTACCAGTTGGCATTGCGCACAAGCCAGATGTTGTAGAGCTCTTCAAAGGTGAAGAAGTCATACAGCGACAGGCTGTGCCGCAGCTCGGTGCTCTGCATATCGGAGCAGATTTTCCATATCTCGTCCACATAGAACTGCTTGGGATGCTTCACGTTGTTCCGCCAGTAGCTCTCCTCCTTGAAGATACGGTTCATGAACGGCACCCAGTCCAGGTGCTGTCTCTCGAACTCCATGTACGCTTTCTTCGCCTCGGAACCGTCCGGCATCTTCTGCGCCGACAGCTTTTTGTCGTCGAAATGGATGTATTTCATGTCGCCTTTCGAGGCGTCCAGCCTGAACGTGAGGTTGGGATTGCGACTTTGCAGGGCAAGAAGGGCGTTGCTCATGGACAGTATGCAGCGCACCACCACCGAGCTGTTGGCCTTGATGCAGGTGCTGCCGCCGAACACGGCGGGGAACCTGTCGTACATCCGCAAGGCTATGTCATGGTGCTGTTGCGCGCCGAGCAGCGTCAGTTCCTCTATGTGTCCCGCCGCGTCATCCTTCACTTTGCGCAGTATCTCCATCAGTTTCCGCCCCTTTTCCGTCAGCATCCCGGCGTCGTCAGCCGTCTTCAGCACGGAATACGGACGGGAATACGCCTTCTCGCCGATGAGATAACGGGAGCCGTGGCGGCCGTAATGGCTGATATAGCACGCCTCATAACCCTCGGGAGCCGCCGTAAGAGGCTTCTGCGGGGCGCGGTACGCCACGTAGTTGTCGCCCGACAGGGTTATGTCGCGCCTGAAATCGTCCATCGCCGTCTGCGCGTTAAGGCACAGACTGCATAACAGGATGAGGAGGGAGGTAAGTTGTCTGGTCATGGATGTTAAGTTTATTGTATGGCAATGATATGGTGAATGTTTCTCAGGCCATTGCAACGTCAAGCCTGAAGCCAAGCGCATTGCACACTTTTGAGAGCAAGGAGACACTGCCGCCGTTACCGTTTTCCAAGCGTGTGAGCTGTGATCGGCGCACGCCTACACGCTCCGCAAGCTGGCTGGCGGTAATACATTGCGCCTCACGTTCCTTGCGCAGCTTTTCGCCAAGGCGGTATTCGTCAATCTTTGCCTTGGCTTCTTTCTCGAAAAGGGTACGCTCCGTTGTGCCCTTTTTCCCTATTTGCTCGTCCAATACCTCCTCAAAGGTGTAGAACTTCATATCTCCTATCTTCTCCATGGCTAATGTTTTTTCTTGTATTCAAAATATTTCCTCATTATAGCCTCAGCCTTGGCTATCTCTTTTTGTGGTGTCTTCTGTGTCTTCTTGATGATGCCGTGGGTGGCAACCACGAGCGTATCGGTGTCAGTGTCCCAAAAGGCGAATAGCCGATATGCCATTTTTGTTATACAGAGTCCGGAACTCCCAGATGTCTGTATTGTCCAGTTTCTTGAACAGTTCCTTGTTCCTTTCTCCACCGGCAACCCTGTATATGTTGTGATATATCTTCCTCGAAGCCTGTTGCGGCAGGCCTTCAACAAACTGCCTTGCTTCTTCTGACATTATCAGCCGGAACGTGCCTTTATCCATTTCACTTGCAAATGTACGGTTATTCTTTGTGCAAAAGTACGCAAAAGTATTGGAATGGCAAAATTATCCGTACAAAAAACACCTGCCACCTTGGCCATTCCGAAAAAAAACGTTACTTTTGCAGCGTTATGATTCGCCTTATATATACCTTATTTTATATGCTCCTCACGCTGCCGTCCATGGCGCAGAAGGCCGGCGACGTGCTGCCCGAATGCCGCACGGAGGCCGAGGCGCGACAGCGTGCCGCACGTTATTTCACCGGCGAAGAGATACCCGACGAGGTATTCCGGCGCATGAGGGGCAAGTCGTTTCCGGCTGGTTGCACCGTGAAACGCAGCGACCTGCGCTACCTCCGTATGCTGCACCGCAACAGGGAGGGGCGCACACAGGTGGGGGAGATGGTCTGCAACAAGGCCATCGCCGGCGACCTGCTCCGCATTTTCCGCCGTTTGTATGAGGAGGGCTACCGCATCGAGCGCATGATGCTCATCGACGACTACGGCGCTGACGACGAACGGTCCATGGCGGCGAATAATACCTCATGCTTTAACTTCCGCCTTGTCACCGGTTCCTGCACCCGTGTGTCGAAACACGGCATGGGCATGGCGGTAGATATAAACCCGCTTTACAACCCGTACGTCAAGGGGAAGGTCGTGAAACCGGCCGCCTCACGGCCATACGCACGCAACCGCGACAGGGTGCCGATGGCCATACAGCGGGGAGACGTGTGCCACCGGCTTTTCACACGGCATGGCTTTTCATGGGGCGGAGCGTGGAGAAGCCTGAAAGACTACCAGCATTTCGAGAAGTGAGAGAGCAGCAACCGCCCTTGTAGGGACGCACCTTGGTGCGTCCGAAATCACAGAATTTGCATAGAAAAAGCCCTGAAAGGGCGACAGAACACAGCACAGGGTGTAAACCCTGTGAATTGATTGCGTATGGAGAAAAAGGTATTGGCACCCCGAAGCCGACAGGCGAGGAGCACTATGTGCGACGAGGGGTGAAGCGTCCGCATTCCGTTCACTGTGATTTTTGCCGTTTGCAGGGCATTTCCCGTTATCCGTTTTTGTTTTCACCCCTCGCTGCCCTGCGGGCATCTCGCCTGCCGGCTTCGGGGTGCCAATGGCATTTTATGGTCGCAACGTGTTACACAGGGTTTACACCCTGTGCTGTGTTATTCCGCCCTTTCTGGGCTGTGCCTTTACGCTCTATTAACCAACGTATTACAAACGGGTGCTGATTACCTTGCGAAAGAGGCCTGATTACACTGCAATCAGCACCTGTTTACAGGGTAATCAGCACCCTTTTGCAAATTCCTTGACTGTGACCTGTGCGCCGATGACGTAGAGATGACGCACCGGAATCTTTCTTTTCCTTTTATTTGGCGGTATGGAATTTATTGCATAACTTTGCATACAGAAAACCACTTACTAACTATAACTGACATGAAGAAAACATTATCTCTCATCATTATCGCCGCGCTGGCCCTGTCGGCGGCGGCACAGAGCACCGCGCGCAAATTCGTATTGAAAAACTCCGAAGACGGCAAGTCGGAGCTGACCGTATATCTCCCCACCCCCGAAGCGGCCTCACGGGCCAACGGAATGGCGGTGGTTGACTGCCCCGGAGGCGGGTACAGCCACCTGTCCATGCAGAACGAGGGGCACGACTGGGCGGAGTTTTTCAACGCCAAGGGCATCGCATACGTGGTGTTGCAGTACCGTATGCCCCACGGTGACCGCAACATCCCGCTCTCTGACGCATACAACGCCATGCGCACCGTGCGCGACTCCGCCGCCGTGTGGCACGTGAACCCGCGCGCCGTGGGCATCATGGGATTCTCGGCGGGCGGACATCTGGCGTCAAGCGTATCGACACACGCCCCCTATGAGGCACGCCCCGACTTCAGCATACTGTTCTATCCCGTGGTGTCGATGGTGGAGAGAGACACGCACAAAGGCTCGGTAAGGGGATTCCTGGGTGACAATTACGGCGACAAGGGGCTGCAACGGGAGTGGTCAAACTTCAATGCCGTGCGCCGGCACATAACTCCTCCCGCCATAATACTGCTGGCCAACGACGACCGTGCGGTGCCGCCGGTGACGAACGGGGTGGCGTATTACAGCGCCATGCGCCGTGCGGGAAACCTTTGCGAGATGCACATCTACCCCACAGGCGGCCACGGTTTCGGCTTCAAGGCGTCATACAAGTACCACGACCGTATGCTGGCCGACCTCTCGCAGTGGCTTAAAGACGTGCCCCTGCCGGCCGAAAAGGACGTGAAGGTGGCGTGCATCGGCAACAGCATAACCGACGGCCACGGCATAGACATGGCCGAGAGCCTGTCCTATCCCGCCCTGTTGCGCAAGCGTCTCGGCAGGGGTTACGAGGTAAAGAACTTCGGGGTGAGCAGCAGGACGATGTGCTCCGCCGGCGACAAGCCGTATATCCGGGAGCAGGCATGGCGTGACGCCAAGGCGTACAACCCCGACATAGTGGTCATCAAGCTCGGGACCAACGACACGAAGCCGCTGAACCGCGACGTGGCGACACGTGACTTCGCGAAGGACTGTCAGGCGATGATAGACACATTGAAGGCTCTGCCGTCGAAGCCGAGGATTTATCTCTGCACGCCTATACCCGCGTTCAAGGACACATGGGGCATCAGCGACTCGGTGATAGTGAGCCTCGAGATTCCCGCCATACAGAAACTGGCGAAGAAAAACAAGTTGAAAGTGATAGACCTGCATACGCTTTTCGCCGATCAGGCGAAGAATATGCTCGGCGACGGCATACACCCCAACGACAAGGGTGCCGCCCGTCTGGCGGAAATCGTGGCGGAGGCGTTGAAGGAAGAGAAGAAGTAAACAAGGCAGGAACCGCCCCGAAAGGACGATACATGAGCGAAATTTGTAGAGACGATGAACCTCATCGTCTCAATGCCGTTTGCCTTTCCGGTGATTACCATATTCTGGTGCTGAGACGATGAGGTTCATCGTCTCTACAAGCGGATGCAGGGGCTAAAAACGAAATCGGACGCACCAAGGTGCGTCCCTACAAGGCATCATGCGCCAATATCGTTACAAACGTACGGTGTAGGGACGCACCTTGGTGCGTCCGAAAACACGGGTATGTGCGTCCGAAGTTACAAAGGCCATTACAAACAGGTGCTGATTACAGTGTAATCAGCACCTAATCACACTGCAATCAGCACCTGTTTGCAAGGTAATCAGCGGCAAATTACCGGCATGACGGTTATCGGTCACTCCATGAGCCGCATATTCCTCGGATGGTGCTCCAACACTTCCCTGCGCAAGGTGGACATATCTATGTGGGTGTAGATCTGCGTGGTGCCTATCTTCTCGTGCCCCAGCATGGCCTGTATGGCACGCAGCGATGCGCCGCCTTCCAGCAGTGCGGTGGCGAAGGAGTGGCGCAGCGTATGGGGGGAGATAGTCTTTTTGATGCCTGCCTCCGCCGCAAGGCGTTTTATCATTATCAGTATCATGGTGCGGGTGAGATGCGCCCCGCGGCGGTTGAGGAACACATAGTCCTCCTCGCCGGGCTTGATGTTCATCCGCCGGCGGTCGTCATACCACAGATGCAGCTCCTTTATGGCGACGGGGGAGATGGGCACAAGGCGTTCCTTAGCCCCCTTGCCCGTCACCCTCACGAAGCCTTCCTCCTCGTATATCTGCGACAAGGGCAGCGTTACGAGTTCTGACACGCGCAGACCGCATGAGAAAAGCACCTCGATGATGGCGCGGTTGCGGTGTCCCTCCCACTTGGTGAGGTCTATTTTGTCTTTAAGCATATCGACCTCGGCGGTTGTAAGCACCTCCGGCAGGTGTTTGTCCTGTATCGGTGACTCCAACAATTCGGAGGGGTCTTGCTCCACATAGCCGTCGAGTTCAAGGAAATGGTAGAACGCCCTCACGCCGCACAGAATCCGGGCGTGTGTGGATGACGCTATGCCGAGGTCGTGAAGGGAGGCGGAAAATGTCTCCAAGTCGCTGAGTTCAAGGTGCATGGGGCTTTTGTTCTCTTCCCCGCACCACGCCAACAGCCTGCCGACGTCGTGCATATAGGCTTCGAGCGTGTGGGGCGAAAGGCCGCGCAACAGGCGCAGGTGGCGGCGGAAGGCGGACAGGACTCCGCCCAGCCCCCCAGCGGTCCCTCCCCTCGTGGAGGGAGATGTATGTGGCATTGTGGACATTTTTGTTTGTTACATTATCTTTATAGCGTACTGTTCATCACCTTGCCCGCACTCATCCACGGGCGGAGAAGGGCGGTGAAACACAAGGATGAGGGCTGAACACACTTACTTCTTGGCAGGAGCAGCACTATCTACTCCCTCCCCTCGGGGAGGGACGGGGAGGGGGCGGCAAGCTGTTGGATAAGCGGCAGCACCACTTTTTTCAGCACTTTCTCGTTCAAACGGTGCTCTCCCTCGAAGCGGATGCACTGCGGATAGTGCTTATGGAAGAGGTCGTAGGTGTGGCATACGGGGTCGTTGATGCCGAAAAGGCCATAGACCTGCTCCCTGTCCTCGTCCGTAAGGTTCTTGAACTGCTGCCGTTCCACTTGGTTGTGGTGCTGTATTATGTCGCGGGTGATACGGAACGTCTTTTGGTTGTCCTTGCGTCCGTTGAAGAACTTGTGCTCGCCGGTCTTCAATACCTTGCTCATCGTTGACATATTGACGGCGGGGTTGACGCAGATGCGCCTGAAACCGTGCATCTGGTGGGCGTACATACCGCCCATGCTGGTTCCGAGTACCACGTCGGGCTGTTCCTCCTCGCACAGCCGGCGCAGGTAAGGCAGGGCTTCAAGAGGGTCAACGGGGATGTCGGGGGCTACCACCTCAGCCTCCGGCAACAGTTTACGCAGCAGTTCGACTGTGCCGCTCGCCCCGGAAGAACCGAAGCCATGGAAATAGACTATCTTCATCTTTGATTAATTTATAATTAATAATTTATAATGTATAATTATGGGATTGTGGTATCACTATTGCTTGTTCGACGAACCCTGAAAGGGTGACAGAACTCAGCCCGGGGTGCAAACCCCGGGTAAAAGCGGGCATTCGGCAAAACGTATTGGAACCCCGCAGCCGGCAGGCGAGGAGTGCGAAGCATGACGAGGGGTATAAAGTAAGGCAGAAGAAGAACCTTTTAAGACGTTCCGATACGCATTGCAAGCCGCAGGAACAGCATCCACCCCTCGGTGGCCAATAGCCACCTCGCCTACCGGCTGCGGGGTTCCAATACCATCTCCGGCCTCCATTCTTTACCCGGGGTTTGCACCCCGGGCTGAGTTCTGTCACCCTTTCAGGGTTCATTACGTAAAACATAAACAACGTTGTAGTGCATTTGGTTAATTAAAAGTTAAAAGTTAAGAATTAAAAATTGTGATTACTGATAACGGGTTTGCTGCCTTTCATTAACCGATGGCATAAACATTCCGTGCAGTAATCACAATTTTTGATTCTTAACTCGTAATTCTTAATTCAACAAGTTTACTTTATGTACTTCTTGTTCTGCTTTACAACATATCCGCGGTAAGCGTCGTTCACCCTCTGGCCGGCGACGTTGTAGATGGCGGAATTGCCGTTGCCGTCTTCCAAAGAAGCGTTGACACCCTTCTCGTCGATGCCTGTCGGGCCGCCGTAGTGATAGTCTATGTTGAGAATCACGCACTGCTGCTCGCCCGTGTTGGTGAATGTTATGACGTCAACGTTAGGAAGGTCGAACGTAACGCAGTTCACCTTGCCCGCCGTAATGTCAAGTATCGTGGCGTCAGCCTCGGTGAATGTCTTGCCGCACACTTCCTTCCAGTAGCTCGTGCGGTTAGAACTGTTGGTGCCGACAACGCTCCATATCTCCAGCTTTGTGGCGCGGGCGTTCTCCGGAAGGTTCACGGTCACCTGCGCACCGTTGGATATTTTGATGTTGGTGCGCTGCGTACCGTCAAACGTGTAGGTCATCTTTGAACCTCTGTCCAGTGTCTTTTCCAGCTTTTCCGTATATACCATGCTGAACCCGAGGTTGTTGTTCGTGATGCCGTTGGTCTCCTTATTCTCCGCACCTTCAAGCATATTGTTGATGCCACTGCCGTCGTATGACTTCGGAGTCATGTTACCGTAAGCGAGAGTAACCCTCATTGTCTCTCCGGCTGGCTCATCCGGGTCTTCCGGTTCGATTGGCTCGTCAGGCTTGATGTCACCGCCTTTCACACGCAGGATGCCCTTTGTATAGAGGTCTGTGGTGTCCCATGTCTGGCCTTCGGTGAGCACTTCGTCGCTGATTGACGCGAACTGACCCGTTATGCTGCCATTGGTTCCGAGCTTAAAGACCTGATATTCTGTGTCGGCATACGGTGCACGTGCCAGCCCGTCCTCACTAACCGTGATGTTAAGTACTGCCGTTTCGCCTATGGTAGCCGCCCCGTTGAGCGTGATGGTGTTGCACTTGGTGAGGCTTACGGGCATATTCACCGTGCTACCGTTGGACAATGTCAGCGTGGAAGAGAACACAAGACCCTTTCCGTTGACCAAAGTGTCACCGCCTTCTACCGTCGCGCCGTTGAACAACGTTACCTTTCCTGCTATCTTACCCATACCTTTCAGCGTGGCACCGCTCATTACTGTTACCGCGCCTGTGCCGCTATGGGTACCGTTAACGATGAGAGTACCGCCTGCAACCTGCGTTGTTCCGCTGTAAGTATTGACCCCGTTGAGTCTCCAAAGACCTGTACCTACTTTCTTTATGGATACCGTTCCGCTGTATTTGGAATTCAATCCGGCAGGCAGGTTGTTGATAATACCGTTGAAAGTCTCGTCGGTATTCGCTCCGCCCACTTCCCATGAGCACTTGAAGTTGGCCGTCTGCTTGCTTGAACCGATAAGATATGTGCCGGCATCACCTGACAGTCCGCCGATGACATTGACTGCATTGGTAGCCCATGCGGTCATATACGTTGTGCCGGTCAAGGTAAATGGTACGTTAGGACTGTTCCATTGGCTATTGTGACAGAATATAGTCTGCGAGGCAGTGCCCCTTGCCACAATCCTGCCTTGGTAGTCTGCGAAACCAGAACCGTTGTTAATGTAGAAGCGGAGGTATGGAATAAGGAACTCAAGCGTACCACTTCCCGTTACATTACTCTTGAGATAGCCGTGTGACGGAGCGTAGAATTTGGAGTAAGTTCCTTCATTTACCTGAATGGGGAATGAATATGTCTGATAATCCTCGTTCTTATAAGCGAACTTTATCGCGCCTCCGTTGAAGACAACAGGCTGTGTTGTGGCTCCGAACGCCTTGCATCCGTTCTCTATGTCGGTGAAAGACAGCGTGCCGTTTGTAAGCACTGTCGAGCCGTTGTACTTGAAGAAGTTTGCCGCATCGGGCACGACAAGAGTACCCGCTCCGCTCAGTTCGAGGTTGCCTTCGCCCTCAAAGCTGCCGTTAACGGTGAGGGTCGTGTTGTTGTAGGCTATTTCGAGCGCCGTGTTGCGCATGAGTTTCGCGCTGCGGTTGGTAGCTGCAGAAGCACCGGCGTAGTGGTATGTGCCGCCGTCCATCACCCAATTGGCCGGGAACTCCAATGAAGCGCCGATGCCGGAAGGCTCTCCGCCGTTGGCGATGGTGTTGAATGTTATCACGCCGCCGTGCAGCACTGTCGCGCCCTTGTATGTGTTCAGCCCGTCAAGGAAAAGCGTGCCGCTGTTGCCTTTGTTGACGGATGCGGTGTCACCGCCTAACACTCCTTTAAGAACAAGAGCCCCCTTGCCATTCACTACGACCGCTCCCGGAGCAACATCTTCTTCTATGTTCACAAGCCGGGCAGCGTCAATATTAAGCAATACCTTGTTGCCATCCTCATACCTCTTGCCATCCTTCCAGTCGGTAGTGGTTTTGTTCCACACTGTCTGCCAGTCGTTAAGGGTCACGTCAGGCGTGAACGAGTCTATGTCTATCATGCCCGTCTCTATCTGCCGGGTGGTGAAAGTGCCGGTGGCGTATTCGGATTTCTCCTCCACACCGTTGTTCTTGGCGAAGGCACAGACGCGTATTCTGTACTGCGTTGCCTGCTCCAACCCGCTGACCTCGCATGAAGTGGTGTTGGTCGGGGTGCGTGCCACCTCTTTCCAAGAGCCGTCTTCCTGCTCCACTTCTACCGCAAAGCCTTCTTCGGCGTATGTGTAGTCACGCCATTGCAGTGTCAGCGTGGATGTAGTGGCATTGGCAAGTGACAGCGTTATGGGCGCACGGAGGAAGAACTGGCGGTCGTCCGCCGTTATGGAGTTGATGTAGTTCTCGATGTTCAGATAGCCGTTTGTGGCGAGAACGGTAGCGTCAGCCTTGTTGGGGTCTGTGCCGTTGGCCTTCTCCCATGCGTCGGGCATACCGTCACCGTCGGTGTCCTGCACCTTGCTGCCTGCCCACCATGCCCATGTGTCGGGCGCGCCGATAGGCAGACTGGTCTCGTATGTTATGAGCTTTCCCTCCTTACCGTATGACATTACCTCGTCAATCATGTAGCAGTCAGACTGGTCACGGTATGGCAGTGACGCTCCCACGGTAGGTATGTTCATCTCAAGCAGCTTGTCGCCGGGGTACAGGTCAAGTTCGGGGTAGTCGTAAGGCTTATCCACACGGGTTGCGGCGCTGTAATTGGTGACGAGGTACGGGTCGAAGACACCGTCCATGTTGCTGTCCTGCCAGTTGTCGTCGCCGTAGCAGTTGAAGTTGGCGTTGGCTCCGCCGAAGCAGTTTCCTCCCTTTGCGGGACCGTTGATGAAGAGGTTTGACTCGATGTTCACGTAGGAAGAGCCTTCCGAGTCGCCGCCCATTATGTAGCAACCGTTCTGCCAGTTGTACACGACGTTGTTGGCATACTGGTTTATTCCCTTGATTTTATTGTTTCGTGTGGAGTTGTCACAGTAGAAGTTACGGTAGAGGGTGATGTAGTCAGCCTGCATCAGTCCGCCCGCCGAGTGTGTGAGCAGTCCCTGACCGAAGATACAGTTCTGCAATGTTATGTTGCCAAGGTCGCCCTTTCCGTCGGGGTTGATGGAGAAAGTCTCGTCCAGTCCCCATGAGAAGGAGCAGTGGTCGAATATCATGTTGGTGCCGTTCGAGATGCCCGCGCAGTCCTTTCCGCTGTCCCCCCCGTGGCCCATGCGCACCCTCAGGTAGCGGCAGATGATGTTGCTGGCGCCGGAGAAAGACACGCCGTTGCCATAGACCGTTACGCCCTCGCCCGGAGCCGTCTGTCCGGCGATGTATAGGTTGCTCTTGAATATCATGCGGCTGTTGATCTTTATCACGCCGGAAACGTCGAACACGACGATACGGTTGGGCTGGGACACCGCGTCACGAAGCGAGCCCGTGCCGCTGTCGTTAAGGTTTGTCACATGATACACTGTCGGAGCGCTCGAGGCACGGGCACCTTTTGCAAAGCGTCCCCATCCGTATGCTCCGGGGAATGCGAGCTGGTCGGCGGCGGAAGTTGTGACGGCCACCATCAGCGCGGCAAAAATCAGAGTAATAATTTTCTTCATAAGGATAATTAATCCGGTTAGTTATTTGATATAGTTAGTTTCGTATTCAGAATCAAGCTGTTACGGACAGCGTTGCAAAAGGGTGCTGATTGCGGGGAGGGGGGGGAATCCCGTGTGTTTCGGACACGCATGGATGGCGTGCCAAAACACGGGAGTCAAGGGGAGTTAAGCGGGAGTTATACGGCTTGCGCCGTATGGAGTTAGCAGACAAATGCCTTTTGTATGACATACATACCATTGTCCGTTAACTTCCGGTTAACTCCAGAGCGAAGCGATAACTACCGTTAACTTCGTTATCTATATGCGCCGCGAAAAGCGCAAATCCTTACACGCTTTGCGCCGAGTACATATATTTCAATGTGCAAATTTAAGAATAATTACGCAAACACCAAAGGATTTCACACCTTTTTTATTATAAAACCTTATTTTTTCCACTATGCAACGGCATTCTTGCAAAAGAATTATTACCTTTGCGCCGTATATTGCGGATACCGGCATCCGCACCTGACAGACACGACATGGCGCAAGAACTAATCCAGACACAGGAGCAGCAACTGGCACAACAGCAGCAGCAGCGTCTCACGGCGCAGCAGGTTATGGTAGTGCGTATGCTCGAGATGCCGCTGGCACAGCTTGAACAAAACGTGCAGGCGGAGATGGACGAGAACCCAGCCTTGGAGGGAGAGGAACCGGATTTTGCCGGGGACAGGACGGAAAGGGAGGCGGACGACAGCGACGGCGACGACGACTTCGAGGCGGAAGAGGAACGGAAAGAGAGGGAGGACGAACTGGACAGCGCACTGGACAGCCTCGACCGGGACGACAGGATGGACTCGTCAAACTACGAAAGGGCGAACAACAACGACCCGGACGCCGACCAAGAGGAACGGATATACGGCAACACGGAGTCGTTCTACGACAGCCTGCGCGACCAGATGAGGGAACACACGCTGACCGAAAGGCAGGAGATGATAATGGAATACCTCATCGGTTCGCTGGACAACGACGGCCTGCTGCGCAAGGAACTGTCCGCCGTGAGCGACGAGATAGCCATAAAGGAATATATGGACGTGAGCGAGGACGAGATAGAACACTGCCTCACCATACTGCAATCCTTCGACCCGGCGGGCATAGGGGCGCAGTCATTGCAGCAGTGCCTGCTCATACAGATATTCCGCAGGCAGCCGTCCCACGTCACGTCGCTGATGCACCGCGTGATAAACGAGTGCTACACGGACTTCGCAAAGAAGCGGTGGAAGAGGATAACGGAACGGCTCGGCCTCAGCGAATACACCGCGGAGGAGGTGTTTTCGGAGATACGCAAACTGAACCCGAGACCCGGCGCCGCGCTGGGAGAGACCATGGGACGCAACACGCAGCAGGTGACGCCGGACTTCGTGATAGACGTTGACGAGGACGGCAACATCTCCTTCACCCTCAACCGCGGCAAGATGCCGCAGCTGTACGTGTCGCGCGACTTCGAGAACATGATCGACGCATACCGCCAGAACCCGCAGTCGATGACACGGAGCGACAAGGAAGCCCTGCTGTACGCACAGCAGAAAGTGAGCCGCGCACGCTCATACATCGAGGCGATACAGCAGAGGCAGAAGACGATGACCGACACCATGAGGAGCATCATAGCCCTGCAAAAGGCATACCTCACAAGCGGTGACGAGGCGGACATGAAGCCAATGATACTGAAAGACGTGGCCGGACGGGCGGGAGTGGATATATCCACCGTCTCAAGGGTGTGCAGCTCAAAATACGCGGAGACGCCATGGGGCATCATACCGCTTAAAAAACTCTTCTCGGACGCCTACGACACCGGCAACGGGGAGGCCGTATCGACAAGGATAATAAAGAACGCCCTGCGCGAGCTTATAAACAGCGAAGCAAACGGAAAACCGCTGTCTGACATAAAACTGGCGGAGGAAATGAAGAAGATGGGCTACCCGATAGCCCGCCGCACGGTGGCGAAATACCGGGAACAGCTCGGCATCCCCCCCTCAAACCTCAGGTAAGAAAACACAAAAAGGATAAAACAACGGACACCGATGACGCAACACAGCCATGACATTGGCAGGAAAGCAGCCGACGGACAGCAACGGATGATACTGCTGATGGCACGCTACATCAGCATAATATTCACGCCATTCTACCTCCCGCTGATGGGACTGGCGGCACTGTTCGCATTCACCTACCTCAGCATGATGCCCCTTGCATACAAGGTCTTCGTGATGCTGACGACCTACTGCTTCACCATCTTCCTGCCGACGACGCTCATCCACATCTACCGCCGCTACCAAGGCTGGTCGCTGCTGAAACTGTTTTCGCGGGAAGGGCGAATGATTCCCTACGTCATCTCCATCCTGTCATACCTCGCCTGCTTCTATGTCATGAACGCAATGCACTTCCCCCACTTCATGAGCAGCATCGTGGTGGCGGCGATAGCGATACAGATCATCTGCGCACTGATAAACCACCGCTGGAAAATCTCCACCCACACCGCCGCCATAGGGGGCACGACCGGCGCGGTGGTGGCATTCTCCCTCATCATAGGCTTCAACCCGCTGTGGTGGTTCTGCATACTCATCATACTGGCCGGAGTGGTCGGCACGGGGCGTATGCTGCTGCGTCTCCACTCCTTGGGAGAGATAGTCGGCGGCTACCTCGTGGGGCTTTTCGCCGGAGTGACAGCCGTAATGCTAAGTTGAGAACACGCAATCTTTTCACGACACCGGAATGCCGGCATTGCAAAAGGGTGCCGATTACACTGCAATCAGGCATCTTTTGCACTGTAATCGGCACCCTTTTACAACACTATCCATATCTATTTGATAATCAACCTATAACATTTAGCGTATCGATTCGTGTCTTGTTGCGTGCGGAACGACCCGAGAAGGCTTATCGGCGTCGAACCCCGAAGGGGTGACAGAGCACAGCACAGGGTGTAAACCCTGTGTAACGACAGGCAACCGCAAAAGGTGTCGGGAACCCCAAAGCCGGCAGGCGAGGCGGACACAGGCCGCCGAGGGGTGCCACATCACCACGGGATGACACACGACACCCACCCAAACGCAGCGCAACATACCACGGATAACGAAAATAAAACTATTATCCGTAATATTAAAAATCGCCATGTGAGAAGTTTTTTACAGCCACCCCGCCACTTTTCCCGCATAAAACTTGCTTTTTTCACTTATTTTTCTTAACTTTGCCAAGTTCAAGTAATCAATATTAAACCATCAGATAATGACACCCTTAGTAAGCATCATCATGGGCAGCACAAGCGATATGCCCGTAATGGAGAAAGCAATGCAGTTCCTGAACGAACAGGAAATACCCTTCGAAGTCAACGCACTGTCCGCGCACCGCACACCGGACGCGGTGGAAAGTTTCGCCCGCTCGGCGGAGGAACGCGGCATACGCGTCATCATAGCGGCGGCGGGAATGGCGGCGGCACTGCCCGGCGTAATCGCGGCGAGCACCGCACTGCCCGTCATCGGGGTGCCAATCAAGGGTATGCTCGACGGACTTGACGCCATGCTCTCAATCATACAGATGCCTCCCGGCATACCGGTGGCGACGGTAGGAGTCAACGGTGCCATGAACGCCGCCATCCTCGCGATGGAGATGTTGGCGCTGACCGACAAGGACATAGCCGCAAGGCTGAAGACATACAAGGCCGGACTGGGCGCGAAGATAGAGAAAGCCAACAGGGAACTGGCCGGAGTGAAGTATGACTTCAAGTGCAACTAACACCACACGACAGCATGAACAGGAGGCAAACTACCACCACCCGTGTAGGCAATCTGACCATAGGCGGTGACAGCCCGATAAGGGTTCAGTCCATGACCACCACCAACACCAACGACACCGGGGCGTGCGTGGCTCAGGCAAAGCGCATCATCGACGCCGGGGGAGAGCTGGTAAGACTGACCACGCAGGGCCGGCGCGAGGCGGAAAACATGGCCAACATCTCCGCGGCATTGAAGGCGGAGGGGTACAATGCGCCGCTGGTGGCCGACGTACACTTCAACGCCAACGTGGCGGACATAGCCGCACTGCACTGCGAGAAGGTGCGCGTCAATCCGGGAAACTACGTCGATCCGGCGCGGACATTCAAGAAACTGGAATACACCGACAGCGAGTATGCCGACGAACTGCGGAAAATAGAGGAGCGGTTCGTACCCTTCCTTAATATATGCAAGGCGCACGGCACGGCAATACGCATCGGCGTGAACCACGGTTCGCTGTCCGACCGCATCATGTCACGCTACGGCGACACGCCGGAAGGCATCGTGGAGTCGTGCATGGAGTTCCTCAGGATATGCCGCAGGGAGGCTTTCGCTGACGTGGTGCTGTCCATCAAGGCCTCCAACACCGTGGTGATGGTGACGTCGGTAAGGCTGCTGGTGAAGGCCATGGAGGCCGAAGATATGCACTATCCGCTGCACCTCGGGGTGACCGAGGCCGGCGAGGGCGAGGACGGACGCATCAAGTCGGCCGTAGGCATAGGCGCACTGCTGACCGAAGGCATAGGCGATACCATACGCGTGTCGCTCTCCGAAGAGCCGGAACGCGAGATTCCCGTGGCGCGGAAGCTGGTGGAGTTCATACCGCAATGCGCCGCAATGCGTGAGAACGCACGCATAGAGAACGGCACACTGACGCTGCATTTCAGCGAGACCGGCATGGAAGACCTGCAACTGAAAGCGGCCATGGCGGCGGGAGCTCTGCTCATTGACCGCAAGGCCACCGGCCTCGTGATAGTCAATGACGGCTGCGGCACGGAGGAGGAGTTGCGCAGTCTGGCCGACTCCATATTGCAGGCGGCGCGCGTTCGATTCACAAAGACGGAGTACATATCATGTCCCGGCTGCGGCCGCACGCTCTATGACCTGCAAGGTACCATCGCCCGCATAAAGGCGGCGGTGAAGGAGGCTGCCGCGAGTGACCCGCGTTTCGCCACGCTGAAGATAGGTATCATGGGCTGTATAGTCAACGGTCCGGGCGAGATGGCCGACGCTGACTACGGCTATGTGGGTGCGGGACCGGCGAAGATTTCCCTTTACAAAGGCAAGGTATGCGTGGAAAAGGCCATACCGGAAGCCGAGGCGGTCGATAGACTGCTGGCGTTTATAAAAAGGGACAGCCCCCAACACTAACCCCAACCGCCCCCTCCCCGTCCCTCCCCGAGGGGAGGGCGGATATATGGGGAAATCGCTTAGTAGGGATTAGTTATTTTATCCTTGTTTTTGCTGGCTTCAACCCAGCCTCACTATTCTTCTCCCTCCCCTCGGGGAGGGACGGGGAGGGGGCGGCAATCAGGTGCTGATTGCTGAATTACCTCTCCACCGTTGAAAATCAACCAATTACAAGCAACAGAACAAAAGTCCGTAAAACTGTCATATAAAACAACGCATATAAATTTCAAGCAATTCCCCTTATCCTCAGACACACATCACTTCCTCCCCCCGGGGAGGGACGGGGAGGGGCCAATACTCTAAATTATTATGAAAGTACAAGACGCATTCGCAGAAAAACTGCTCGCGGTCAAGGCTATAAAGTTACAGCCTAACGACCCCTTCACATGGGCTTCCGGATGGAAGTCACCCATCTACACCGACAACCGCAAGACCCTCGCCTACCCCGAGCTGCGCTCTTTCGTGAAGCAGGAGCTGGTACACCTCATCCACACCGAGTTCCCCGAGGCCACGGCCGTGGCCGGAGTGGCTACGGGAGCGATAGCGCAAGGCGCGCTGGTGGCTGACGAACTGCTGCTGCCCTACTGCTATGTACGCCCGAAACCCAAAGACCACGGCATGGGAAACCAGATAGAGGGCACCATACCGGAAGGCTCAAAGGTGGTGGTGGTGGAAGACCTCATATCCACCGGCGGCTCATCCCTGAAAGCTGTCGATGCCCTGCGCAAGGCCGGTTTCGAGGTGGTCGGCATGGTGGCAAGCTACACCTACGGCTTCCCCGTGGCCCAGCAGGCGTTTGAGGAGGCGGGTGTGAAGCTCGTGACGCTCTCTGACTATGAGCACACCACGGCGATTGCCGCCAAGACGGGCTACATAAAGGAGGAGGACCTCGCCGTGTTGGCCGAGTGGCGCAAGTCTCCGGAGACGTGGAAGCAGGAATAGCAGCCCCCTCCCTGACCCTCCCCGAGGGGAGGGAAGGGATACCTCCACACCCGTATAATTAATAAAGTAACAAGGAAATAACAAAAAATGCCCCCGCATATCCCACTCTCCCCCCGGGGAGGGACGGGGAGGGGGCTTGGAAGAAATGGCCAAATACGAAAGCAATATAAAGCAGATCAACGCTCCGGTGGAAAGCGTTTACGCCACGCTGAGCAATCTTGAGAACCTACGTCCGATGCTGGAGAACGCGAGAAACAGCGAGGTGGTGAAAGAGAAGATAAGGGAAGCCGGACAGGACCCCGCACAGCTGGAGAAACTGGACGAGGTGACGCTGACCCCCGACCGCATATCGTTCCCCGCCCCGATGGTGGGAGAAGTGGCGCTGGCGGTGGTGGAGCGCGAGGAGAACAAGTGCATAAAGTTCCAGACGGAGCAGTCGCCCGTGGAGGCAAACCTGTGGATTCAGGTGCTGCCGGTGACGGACACGACGTCAAAGATGCGCCTGACGCTGAAGGCAGACCTTAACCCTATGATCAAGATGATGATAGGTTCAAAACTGGAAAAGGGGCTGGACCAGTTCGCGGATATGCTCGCCATGATACCGTATTAGCCCCCTTCCCGCCCCTCCCCGAGGGGAGGGAGAAGGCAGACGGCAACCGTATCTGCCAATATCACATACCGAACAAACAACAATTTAACAACACGCCTTACACTGTTTATGCAACGGCAGTGGCATATCACTCCCCTCCCCCGGGAGGGGACGGGGGTGGGGCTAACCTTCAAAACATGAAACTCTGGGAGAAAAACTATTCAATAAACAAGGAGATAGAACGCTTCACGGTAGGACGCGACAGGGAAATGGATCTCTATCTCGCCAAATATGACGTGTTAGGGTCAATGGCCCACATCACAATGCTTAACTCAATAGGCCTCATCGCCGACGAGGAACTGCCGCAGTTGCTAAGGGAACTGCGCAACATCTACGACGTATGCGAGCGTGGGGAGTTCGTGATAGAGGACGACATAGAGGACGTTCACTCGCAGGTAGAGCTGATGCTGACCCGCAAACTGGGCGACATGGGCAAGAAGATACATTCCGGCCGCAGCCGCAACGACCAGGTATTGGTTGACCTCAAGCTCTTCACACGCGCCGCACTGCGTGAGGTGGTGGATGAGACAAAGTCGCTTTTCGACGAGTTGATAGCCAAGTCAAACGACTACAAGGACGTGCTGATGCCGGGATACACCCACCTGCAGATAGCCATGCCGTCCAGCTTCGGACTCTGGTTCGGCGCATACGCCGAGTCACTGACCGACGATATGCTCTACCTTCAGGCCGCATACCGCATGACAAACCGCAACCCTCTCGGTTCGGCAGCAGGCTATGGTTCCTCATTCCCGTTGAACAGACAGATGACAACAGACCTGTTGGGCTTCGACTCTATGGACTATAACGTGGTGTATGCGCAGATGGGACGCGGCAAGATGGAGCGCAACGTGGCCTTCTCCATAGCCGGACTGGCCGGCACGATGGCCAAACTGGCCTTCGACGCCTGCCTGTTCAACTCGCAGAACTTCCAGTTTGTCAAACTGCCCAAGGAGTGTACAACCGGCTCAAGCATCATGCCGCACAAGAAGAACCCTGACGTCTTCGAGCTGATACGCGCCAAGTGCAACAAGCTCCAGGCACTGCCCACGCAGGTGACACTGATACAGAACAACCTGCCCTGCGGCTACTTCCGTGACCTTCAGATAATAAAAGAGGTGTTCCTGCCCGCCTTTGACGAGCTGAAGGACTGCCTCGAGATGTGCGCCTACATCATAAACAAGATAGAAGTGCGCAAGGACATCCTCGACAACCCGATGTATGACGCCATCTTCTCCGTAGAGGAGGTGAACCGCCTCGCCGCCAACGGCATGCCGTTCCGTGACGCATACAAGAAGGTGGGGCTCGACATCGAGGCCGGAAACTTCACGCCCTGCAAGGACATACACCACACCCACGAGGGTTCCATAGGCAACCTGTGCAACGACCGCATACAGAGCCTGATGCAGTCAATACTCGACGGCTTCAACTTCCAAAGGGTGGACAAGGCGGAACAGGCACTGTTAAACGTTAAGTAAATGAGACACGGAAAGACAACCACACTGCTGTTGACCCTGCTTTCGCTGGCTTCCTGCCAGAAGGCGGAGGAGGAATACACCACCCACGAGTGTCATTTCAACTTCAACTGCACCTACCACAACACGTCAAGGCTGCTCGACGCAGTGAACTCCAACGAGACATTCGCCATTGTCTCCACCAAACCCTTGTCCCAAAAGACCTACTCCGTCGTGACATCCATATACGGGACAGACGACACGGAGGACCACATCACCACCGACCTGGAGACACAGCAGCGGCACGTGCTCGGTCTTTCAAACGGCCTTATCATAGGCAAGTCCATCATGGACCAGACCCTTTACGCCTTCGACCGCCAGTGTCCCAACTGCTTTGAGGCCACGAACATGACCAATGCGCCGCTTGTATGGGCGGGAAGCGGCTCCATGGTGAAGTGCAACCGCTGCAGCCGCACATACAACCTGAGCAACCGCGGCGTGGTGGCAAGCGGGGAGGCGGGGAAGAGCCTGATGCGCTACCGCATAAACTATGACGGCACTTACATCACTGTACATAACTGATTTGACATGCAAGAATACAGAGAAGCGATACAAGGCATAGCGAAAGGCATACACACTGGGCTTGTTAATTTTGACGAGCCACGCACAAAAGCGTCCATACCAACACAAGCCTCATCAGAATTTATAACGAACAAGCAGCAGGGGGACTGGGCAGAAGAAGTAATCCTACGAGCTATCAACAACAATTCTGACAGTATTGTTGCCGTCAAATACGGCAAATCTGACAATAAAGTTGCTGGTGATGACGGCTTTGAGGACTTCTTTTGCAAATACCAGAATGAGCTTGACACCATCGGAAAACGACCAGACATATTGTTATTCAATAAAGAAGATTTCAATGAAAGTATGGGATATGACATCAGTATGCAAGACAGTAGCATTCTAACAACATATATCAAGAAAGCTATTGCAGGCATAGAGGTCAGATCCAGTGCTTTCCTTATCGGGAAATACACAGAAGAAGCAAACAGAATACTAACCCAAACCATAAACGAAGCGATAGAGATCCGCAATAACATCCTCACGGATTATAAGGATATTTTACAGGAAAAACGACCCGAGATTATCGACATTCTCGAAAATCTGAACGAGACTTCCATGCGTTCCGTCAGCTTTAAGGTTCCTGCATGGAGTTCATCAGAAAGGCTTTGCAAACTAAAAACTCTGTTGTCTGACTTAAAGAAGCGGATAAAAACAGTACAAAAACGGAACACTCTGTCCATAACTCCAAAAGTAGAAGACCTGAAAGTCGTACACAAATGGATTATGACATATAACGTGCCGCACTTCTATGTGCAAGTATTCTTTGACAAAATATACGGAATCTCTTTCAAGCGCATACTGGAACTAATATCAACCCCCTCACTGGAAGACAAAGAATATTTCATAGAACAAGACACAAAGAACCAGAATAAGACCACTATTAAAATTCCGTCACAGACAGGAACATGCCTTGCTGAGACCGTTACAGAACCTGACCATCAAAGCGTAAGAAAAGAATTGAAAAAGGGAAGGCTCTTATTCTATGTGAAATTCATGGGAGGCGAAGCTTTTTTGGATAAGGAAAAATTTGAAAATCTTTTCAACTGCAAGCTGTAATGACAACGGAGGAGAAATATTGCGCAACAACAGACATGGCACACCGCAAACGGTTTGCACAATTCTTCACGCCCGAAACCATTGCAGACTTCATGGCCGAATGGACGCTGACCGAATGCCCTGGAAAACGAATATTGGAACCTGCCTACGGACTTGGCGTGTTCAGCCGTTCACTGTTAAGGATTTGTCCCGACCTAAACATCTCCGCATACGAAGCTGACAACAACATCTTCACCATCGCAAAAAAAAACATTGCAGCCACAAGCACTCACGACATAACACTAAAACAAGAAGACTATATCACCTCCGAATACGGGAAAAGATATGACGGCATCATCTGCAACCCACCATATCTGAAATTCCATGACTACGCTAACGACCGGCTTGTCCCACTATTAAACCGGCAATTAGGGTGCAATCTCAATAAATTTACCAACCTTTACACGCTGTTCCTATTGAAATCATTGAGCCAACTCAATGAGAAAGGACGATGCGCCTACCTCATCCCTTCCGAATTTATGAATTCGGACTATGGGGTTGAAGTAAAGAAAACGTTGCTAAACCTCGGCATTCAAATGCACTTCGTTATCTTTGACTTCAAAGAAAATATATTCGACGGCCCCATAACCACCTCCTGCATCGCCTTGTTTACCAACAAGCCTAACGACGGTTACATACGGTTCTCCACCATTGACAACATCTGTGACCTGCCGCAAGCATTGGCCCATTGCCATGCTGTCGCACTTTCGTCCATGCAACCGGAAGTGAAATGGAAAAGATATTACACCAACAGCCATGCCAATAAGTTCAAATACCTTGTAGATTTCTCCACATACGCAAAAGTATCAAGGGGAATAGCCACCGGTGCCAACAACTTTTTCACATTCAACAAAGCCAAAGCCCGAGCCTACGCCATTCCCGATGAAACCTTATTAAAATGTGTATGCCACTGTACGGACATCGACAAGACGGTATTCACACAAGCGGATTTCAAGCGACTTGCAAACAATGACAAGACCATGTACCTGTTTAACGGTGTAAGCCATGAGAAGGACAACAACGTGACCGGCTATATACAAAAAGGCGAAGAAGAAGGGATAAACAAGAGATTTCTATGCAAAAACAGAAAGCCATGGTACGCATTAGAAAAAAGGACGCCACCTCCTATATGGGTGTCGGTATTCAACAGGCATAAACTTAAATTCGTAAGAAACGAAGCCAACATCGTGAACCTGACAACATTCCATTGCCTATACATTACAAACCGGTTCATTGACACAGACGTATTCTTTGCTTATCTGCTTACAAACCTCGCTTATCATATATTCTTGGACAACTCACGACAGTATGGCAACGGGCTGATAAAGTTTGAACCAAACGACCTTAACAAGGCAAAAATAGTGGATTTCGGAATGTTGACGAACGAAGACATCCATAAAATAAAAGAACTATATGCCAGATTCAAAGAAAATGAGAATGGGAAATACATCGACCAAATAGAGGGAATATTCTTGCGCATATACAGAAATGACACTCCACAGAACACGAAAAAGAATACACGCTTCCAGTATCGCATGACAACAAATCGCACACAGGCATTTGTTCATGCCGAACTAAACGAATAGCGAAACGGCAATGTCCGTTTGCTACCGCTGCAAACAAGTGCCGATTACCTTGTGAAAGAGGCCTGATTGCAGTGTAATCAGCACCTGTTCACAAGGCAATCGGCATCCTTTTGTTTCGGAGGGCGGACAGTGTGCGGAAGAAAATGACGTTAAATAGTGCAAAAACGTTTGTTCATGTCGGGCTAAATGATTAACTTTGCAAACGCTTTACGGCTGCCGCAATGGTGGAATTGGTAGACACGAGGGACTTAAAATCCCTTGACCCGAAACGGTCGTGCGGGTTCGAGTCCCGCTCGCGGCACACTGTTCATGGTTTTAGGTTATGGCTTTCAGGTTATGGGACGTACCAGCCTATAATGTGGAAAACCGCTTGAAACCAAGGACTTAAAACCAAAACCAAATACAAAGACAATGAGACACATCATTGACAGAAGCATAGCCATGGCAACAACTCTTGCCATGGCTATGCTTGCTTTTATGCTCTCGGCCTGCTCCAAGGACAAGGGGCGGTTCAGCATCGACGCAAGATTCCTCAACATGAACCAGGCGCAGTTCTACGTATATTCACCGGACGGGGTGATGAACGGCATTGACACCATCAGCGTGAGGGGCGGACGGTTCACCTACGAGAAGGACATCGCGCAGGGCGGGACCATCGTTCTGGTGTTCCCAAACTACGCAGTGATGCCTGTCTTCGTGGAACCCGGGGCGAGCATATCCATCGACGCCAACGCCGCACACCTGAAAAGCATGGAGATAACGGGCACGGAAGACAACGAGAGGTTCACCGAATGGCGGCAGAACTGCGACAAACTGTCGCCGGCGGAGATGCGGAAGCACGCCGAGCTGTTCATCAACGACAACCCGAAGTCGGCCGTGTCATTGTGGCTGATACGCCAGTATTTCATACTGAGCGAGATGCCTGACATCAGGAAGGCGCAGGCCATGCTGAAGAAAATGACGGACAGCATGACGCCGGAGGAAAAGACCGGCCCCACGGGACTGCTGGCTATGCGGATGAAAACAGAACTGGGGAGGCTGAAACCCGTAAGCGTGGGCGACCCTTTGCCGCGTTTCACGGCAAAGGATATAGACGGTCAGGCGGTGACAAACGGCGTGATGCTGAAAGGGACAACGGTCGTATGCGTATGGGCTTCATGGAATTACGAGAGCTGCAATATGCTCAGGCAACTGGCGTCCAACCGCCAGTTTGCGGCCGACTCGGCCAAAATCGATCATGTGCTGACCGTCTGTCTCGACCCGGACATAAAGCAGTGCCGCAGGACTTTGAGGAACAACAACGCCGAAAAGCTGACTACGGTGTGCGACGGAATGATGTGGGACTCGCCCGTTGTGAAAGACCTCGGCATCACAACCGTGCCGTACAACCTGAAAATAAAGGACGGAAAAGTCATCGGACGCTGCGTGCCGATAATGGATTTGATTAAGAAATAAGGCGTTTCACGCTTTGATTTGAGGTTGTGAGGTTATTGGTTTAAGGTCTTGAGGTTATTGGTTGGAGGTTGGAGGTCACATACCTCCCAACCCAAAACCTACAACCTCCTAACCTCCACCCAACCACCTCCCAACCCAAAAACTACAACCTCCCAAAATATGCGCACACTGTTACTGACACTGTTTGTATGCCTCGCCACGGCAACCGATGCCGCATCAGTCACCATTCACGACGACAAGCCTCAGCCACAGCAATGGGAAGGCTGGGGAGTGTCGCTCTGCTGGTGGGCAAATATGTGCGGCAGACAGAGCGAGGAACACCTCGATTCGCTCATCGGCTGGCTTACATCGCCTAACGGGCTGAACTACAACATCTTCCGGTATAACATCGGCGGCGGCGACGACCCGCAGTGGCGGAACTGCGAACCGCACCACATGAGCAAGGGAAAGGGGCTCCGCGCCGAGATGGATGGATTCCTCGACGGTGCCGACAGCGCCTATAACTGGGGGCGGGACGAGGCACAACAGCGCGTGACCGCCATGATACACCGCCGTAGGAAGGACGCCATATTCGAGGCTTTCGCCAATTCCGCGCCGTGGTGGATGACGAAAAGCGGTTGCGTGGCGGGTCATAAGGATGCCTTGCAGGACAACCTCAGGGAGGATTGCTACACCGTCTTCGCACGGTATCTTACCGATGTGTGCCTGTATTTCAAGGAAAAACACGGCATAACGTTCCGCACCCTTGAGCCGTTCAACGAGGGAATGACCGACTACTGGTACCGCTCCGGCTCGCAGGAGGGATGCCATTTCTCCCCAAAGGCGCAGGTGGAGTTTCTCAAGACGCTCTACCCCATGATGCGGGAAAGGGGGATGGAGACGGTGATAGCGGCATCTGACGAGACCGACGTGGCGCAGTCAGCGGAGAACTTCATGTATTATAAGCAGGCGGACGCGCTGAAATACATCGGCCAATGGAACACACACACCTACTCGGGCAGTGACAACGACCGCGCAAAACTGCGCCGGATGACGGCGGAGAGCGGCATAAAGCTCTGGCAATCAGAGACCGGCGCAGGCGGAAAGGGGCTTCACGGCAACCTGATGATGGCGCAACGGCTCATCGATGACATACGCATTCTGCAACCGTCGGCATGGCTTGACTGGCAGTATGTGGAGGAAAACTATGACCAATGGAGCCTCGTGGCGTGCGATGCGCAGTGGCGCACCTACCGAAGGCACAAGAACTACTACGTCAGGCAGCAGTTCAGCCGATTCATTCCGGCCGGTTACCGCTGGCTGACGGTAGATAGCCGCAACGCCACGGCGGCCATAAGCCCCGACGGCAACAGCATGACGGTGGTGCTGCTGAACACGGAACGCACGCCGGCGAGCGTCGCTCTGCGCACCGTGTCGCCCTCATCGTGGACGACGGAAAGGGCGTTCCGCACAAGCCGCACGGAGGACTGCGCACCCATACCGGCACCCGATGCGGCGGACACCGTGACACTTCCGCCCCTCAGCATAACGACAATAATACTGCAAAGGAAATAATGCTCCACCTGAACGACCTCACGATAGGTTACCGCAACAAGCCCGTCGCCACGCACCTTACGGCGCATCTCACGGCGGGCACGATGACATGCCTGATAGGCCGCAACGGCACCGGCAAGTCAACACTGCTGCGCACCATAGCAACCTTCCAGCCTCCGCTGGCGGGAAGCGTCACCCTCGACCTGCCGCAGCCCACGGACATCACCACGCTGACGCCGCGCATGAGGGCACGGGCCATAGGAGTGGTGCTGACGGAACGCACCGCCATCGGCAACATGACGGTGAGGGAGATGGTCGCCATGGGCCGCTCGCCATACACAGGCTTTTGGGGAAGGCTGACAAGCAGCGACAGGGAGATTGTGGATGAAGCGTTGAGAATGACGGACATGGAGGCCTTCGCCACCACGGACATGAACGCCCTCAGCGACGGCGAGCGGCAGAAGGTGATGATAGCCAAGGCACTGGCACAGCAGACACCGTTCATAATGCTTGACGAACCCACCGCATTCCTTGACTATCCGTCAAAGGTCGGCACCATGACCATGCTGCGCCGCCTGTGTCACGAGCAGGGCAAGACGGTGTTGCTCTCCACCCATGACCTCGACACCGCCCTCCGCCTGACCGACCGCATCTGGCTGATGGACGGCGGACATATCACCGACGGAACGCCGGAGACATTGCGGAAGGAAATCGACTGTTTCATGTCACGGACATAAAATTACGGAATTCGTACCATATAGAACAGCAAAGGAGAGACTGGAGATAATTAAAACAATATGTAAAACAATAAGGAAAAGCAAACCGTGACAGTTTGTCACGGTTTGAAATTACCTATTACCCAACACCGAAGATGACGAACAATAAACCAATAATCACCATAAATCCACATCTCTGCGTAACAAACTGTGCCATCAATAAGACTACAAGCGGGTGCGTCAACACAACGGTGAGCCCTGAAAGGGCGGCATAATACAGGATAGGGTGTAAGCCCTATTTACAAAGGCGCAATGCCCGCAAAACGTATCGGAACCCCAAAGCCGACAGGCGAGGTGGCCAAAGGACACCGAGGGGTGAAGAGAATGCCAAGGAAACAATCTGAGATAACCCAGACATAAGACAGCGGAACAATCACCACCCATATCGGCATACAAAACAGGCAGTTACGGAACGTAATACAAACAGGTGCAGATTACATGGTAATCTGCACCTGTTTACTTGATAATCAGCACCTGTTCGCACTGCAATCGGCACCTGATTACTTACAACCTGACAGTCACTTTCTTGCCGCTATATACCACGGACTTGCGTGTGCCGTCGGGCAGGCGGACGATGAAGGTGCGCTTCGACAGCATACCCTTGAACGAACCGCGGCGCGGATACAGCGTCAGTGTGCGGCGGCGGTCGCTCCATTTCATCTCTATCTCCGAATAACCGCCATGCAGGTAGTTGTAGTTGTCCCCCTCGTCCTCATACAAGGTGAAGGCGGCATCGGCGCCGGGATAAACGCGGAGCGTGATGTTGTCCCACGGTTTCTCATCGCAATACTGCATATCCTGCCCCTCCGGCAGAATGCTGCCAGCCCTTACGAAGAGGGGTGAGCGGCTTATCGGCGCGGCCGTCCGCAGCGTCTGCCCGCCACTGTGGCGCGTGTCTGTCCAGAAGTCGTACCAATCCGCACCCTTAGGCAGATACACGCTGTACGTCTTCTCCTGCTTCCAATCCACCACAGGCCATCCGTTGGCGTACTCAGGATTGTCCGCCTTGTCCCAACCGGAGTTCTCATCGGTCTTCACTATCTTCTCCTTTGTGAAGAGAGGGTCAACTACCGGGCACACCAGCAGGCTGCGGCCGAACATGAACTCGCGGCCGTTGTCCCATGTGTTCCTGTCGTCCTTGAAGTCCATGAAGAGTGCACGCATGAACGAGTCGCCGTTCTTGCTCACCTGCCGGCTGTGGCTGTAGATGTAAGGCAGCAGGCGGTAACGCATCTTCACGGCGTCGAGCAGCGCATCATATACAGGCTCTCCCGGCTTGCCATAATAGTAAAGCTCGCGGTAAACCTCCGTTCCGTGGCTGCGCATCATGGGGCAGAAGAGTCCGAACTGCATCCACCTGACGTAGAGTTCCTGGTACTGCGGATTGCGTGTGGCGCTGTTGTCGCCGTGAGAACGGTTGTAGGCCTTGGCGAAGAAGCCGCCGATGTCGGTGTTGACATTAGGATTTGCGCACAGCGTATGGTTGAGACATAGCGGCACCTGGTTGCGCAGCGTCTGCCAAGAGCTGCGCACGTCGCCGCTCCACGTGTTGGCTCCGTAACGCTGCTGACCGGCAAAGAAAGAGCGTGTGAGTATGAATGGGCGTTTCAGTGAGTCGGCTGCGCGCTGGTGCTCGTCCACACCGCCCACGGTCATTAGTGAATATGCGTTGCGCACGGAGCGCCAGCTGCCCATGGAGCACGTCTCGTCAAGGTCGCTCTCCTTGTAAGAACAGTGGTCAGGGTCGGTTGAATCCATCCACCATCCGTCTATACCCATCTTGTGAAGGCGTGAAAGGTTCTGCCAATATATGTCCCTCGCCTCCGGCGAATAGCAGTCATAGACGCGTACTCCTGACGGATAGTCCTTGCGTGGAGGCCACTGTGTCAGGCCGGATTCGGGCCATGTGTCGAAGTGGAAGAGCAGGTTTTTATCCGCCAACTCCCTGTAAGGCTTTGTCATCGGGCCGAAGGAAGACCATATACTTATTGATATACGGGCGTTCCTCTTGTGCACCTCGTCTATCATGGCCTGCGCATTGCCGAAGTCCGGGTTTATGAATTCCATGGCATTCCATGTGTAGTTGCTGCCCCAATACTGCCAGTCCTGTATTATTCCGTCAAATGGTATCTTCATGTCACGGTATTTCCTGACCACATCGAGCAGTTCTCCCTGCGACTTGTAGCGCTCGCGGCTCTGGTGGAAACCATACGACCACAGCGGCAGCATAGGCACCTGTCCCGTAAGGTGGCGCATGGCGCGTATCACACCGTCGGCATCTCCGCCATACATGAAGTAATAATCCACCAGTTCGCCCACCTGACTCTCCAGCTCCAGGGTCTCGTTGTCATTGATTGTGGTGGGCGAATAGTTGTCCCAATACACGCCATAGCCCTTGATGCTCTGAAAGAAATGGGCGTAATCCTCAAGGTTCGACTGCTGCATCTTGCGGTGTTCGCCGCGCAGGTTCATCTTCCCGCTCTGCATCATGCCTATGCCGTATATCGGCTCTTCCTTGTCAAGGGCGAAGTCCTGCCTTACCTTGTATCTGCCTTTATCCACCCCTTCCGTAATGGGTGTGAAGGCATGACCGCCCTCGGCCATCAACCTCGTGCCGCCGTTGGTGGCGAATGATACCTTCTGCGTGGCCTTATCGACGGTCACCATGAGTTCCTTTGTCTTATAAACCACGGTGTTCCCGTTGTCCTTTACCGAAACGGCAACTTTCTGCGGCTGTGCCGTGACCACAAGGCTGCGCTTGTTCACGTCGTTGCCATCGGTTGTTTTGGTGACCCGGACTATGCTTGGAGTGAAGAACTCCACCTTTTGTGCTGTGGCGGATATGCTACACGCCATGGCAAGGATTAGCGAAAAAAATGTTTTGTTCATGTTTTTGGGGTTGTTTAGTTGTTTAATTGTTTGGTTATTTTGGTTGTATGGTGGTTTAGTGCTGTCTTGCCATTTAGACGTTTCAATTAAATAACTAAACCACCAAACGACTACTTCATCTGCCACCAGTCAAGGTTAAAGAGGTTTCTTTTCTGCCGTGCGCTGCCTTTGAATACGAGGTATAGGTCATGTATGTTCTTTGCGCCCTTTAGCTTACAGGAAAATTCCTTGTACTTGAAGTTGGTGTTCGTGACCGTCAGCGTGCCTGCTAACTTGCCGTCGGGAGCGTCAAGGCGCACTTCTATCGTGCCGCCGTATAGCTGTGTGGAGCATGATGCGGTAAAGGTTGCAGCCCCTTTGCCTAAATCTACGCCACGCAACATTATGTATTCGCCATCGTCAATGTCAGTGACGAAGAGCGTGGGATTCCACGGACCAGACGGGTTCTGGCGTGTGGTCTTCAGTCCGTAGCCCCATGCCATCGTCTCGGCCTCCACGCGCCGGAATGGGTTGAACGTCCCCACCTGCTCCAGTTTGCAGCCGAGGAAGTACGGCAGTTCCTTGATTGTGCCGTCACTGTTGTACTCCATCTCCGCGGCAGACACCGACCTCCGCTCGGCATGGCGGCCGGTCTCCATGCGGAAGATGTCATAGTTGAGCCCGAAACAGTATGACTTGCCCTTGTAGTCGATGATGCCCGGATGGTTTCCGCGTGTCTGCGGCGTGTGGTTCATTATGTGTCCCTTGTACTCCCACGGCCCTGTCGGCGAGTCGCTCATGGCATAGCCTATGCCTTCCGGGCAACAGGTGGAGGCGAAGGCGAGGTAGTATTTCTTCTCGCCCTTGGCGTTTTTCCTGCCCCAAAGCCACGGGCCTTCCTGATAGTCCTTTATCTTCGGAAGCCGCACGATGTCGCCCGAGTAGGAAATCATGTCCTCATTGAGCTTCACGTAATACACGTTCGGGTTGCCCCAGTACATATACGCCTGCCCGTCATCGTCTATCCACACGGTGGGGTCAATGTCATCCCAGTGCTCCTTCTGCCATACGAGCGGCTTGCCCAGCGGGTCCTTGAAAGGGCCGAAGGGCGAGTCCGCCACAAGCACGCCTATGCCGTGGCCGTGGATCGGGCAGTACATATACCATTTCCCGTTGCGTTCCACAACCTGCTCCGCCCATGCGCCGTTGTCGCCCTTATACCATTTGAAGTCCTTGAGCGACGCCACTGCGCCGTGGTCCTGCCAGTTTACCATGTCGGTGGAGGTGTAGAGCAGCCAGTCTTTCATCTTGAAGCCCTCGGCGTCATCCTCGTCGTGCGTTGTGTATAGATAGACAGTGTCGCCGTGCACATACGGCGCGGGGTCTGCCGTGTAGCTGGTCTGGATTATCGGCATATTCAGTTCCTGCCGCTGTTGGGCAGCCGCCGCCGAACACATAACGGCAAAAAAGAGTGACAATGATGTTTTTTTCATAATTTTTATATTAGGTTTTATCAATATATTACAACTGACTGGTATTCAGCAACAACCGGATACGGATGCAATTTGCGCCCGATTACCTCGCAATCTGCGCCTGATTACCGTGTAAACGGCACCTGATTACCGTGTAAACGGCACCTGATTGCCGTGCAAACAGCACCCTTTTGTCCGGGACGCAGATACACCATGAGCCGTAAACTCCGGATGCAAAGTTAGCGTTTTTCCGCGGAACAGGCGCGACAATATTGTTGATGTATTGCGGTAAAAATGTTGAAAAGGCGTGGATGACAACATCTTATCCGCGCCTTTTCAACATTTGTGCTATCGCTTCATGTATTCTCCCGGCGTACACCGGTATTCTGCGACGAAGACCTTGCAGAAATAACTTGTCGAGGAGAAACCGGTGCGTGATGCCACTTCCGCCACGGTGTAGCGGCCGGAGGCGAGCAGTGCTGCGGCTTTCTGCATACGTATGCTGCGTATCAGCGCGCTCGGCGTCTTCTCCATCAGCGCCACCATCTTCTTGTACAGCCCCGTGCGCTCCATGCACATATCCCGGCTCAGCTGCTCCACGTTGTAGTTGCCGGAGCTGATGTTACGCTCCACAAGCTGTATGACACGGTGTATGAACTCGCTGTCGGCCTCGGGCAGGGCGTCACCGCACCCGTCGCCGCCGGCGGAGGACTCCTCCTCGGCACACTCCCGCGCGCAGGCTTTCTCGTATTCGTTGCACCTCTCAATGAGGCTCCGCACCTGCGCCAACAGCATCTCCTCCCTGTGTTGCCGCCTCATCTTGCGCCGGCCGTAAAGGCTCAGGAGGCCGGACACGCCGGCAATGAGCAGCAGCAGGGCCGCGGCGTATGCCACGTATGCCGCCGTGGTGCGCCACCAAGGGGGACGCACGGTGAGGCTTAAGGACAGGGTGTCACGCGAATCGCCGCATTCCGCCGCCACCAGCAGGCGGTAACCGCCCGGTTCCAGATTTTGGAAATGCAGCAGCAGACGGCCGTTGGCATCGACCATATAGTTGTCGGGAGTGGCGTCGTGCCATACCTCTTCCCCCTCCTCGCTGCCCTGCCTGAGCAGTTTGTAACGGTAGGAGGTGGCGGAGGGCAGGACATAGTTCTGCGCCGAGATTTCGAAGGTGATGCTGTTTTCGCCGTATTCGAGGTCGTAGGCGCTGACGTATCTCTCGGATACGGGCAGGTGGCGGCCGCCTATCTTCTGCCGCTCGCCGGCTATGCTCACGCCCGTGACCATGAGGTGCAGCGGACTGACGGTCCTGACGGCAGCCTGTTCCTTGCCGTCAGCGTCATAATCCTGCCCGCGCAGGGGGTGGGCATAGAACAGGCCGTCGTTGTAGCTGCCGAGCCATATACCGCCTTGCGTGTCGGCGTATATCCAGTTGAAGTGCCGGAAGCCGAACCACTTGCCCTGAAGGTTGAAGGTCTTGAAACATGATATGTCCCCGCTCTGGATGTCTATGCCATATACGCAGTCCGGGGTGGCCACGAAGACATGACCGTCGGGGGTGACGGTAGCGCCGTGGAGGACGCACGAGGTGCGCAGCAGTTCCGTCCAGCTGCGCCGCCGGAGGTCGTAGGCCAGCACTATGCCCTTGTCTTTTCCGCTCTTGCATACGCAGAGTCTGCCTCTTACCGGCTGCAAGACAAGGGTCTGAAGGTCGTAGGCGTTGTAGTCACTGCCTTTCAGGGGATTGTCGGAAAAGCGGAAGGCGAGTGACTTTTCGTCGTAGCACCTTACGCTGCCGGTGCTGAAAAAGAGATACATCAGCCCGTCGGCGGTATGTATGTCTTGCAGGTTTCCCCAGCTGCGGTCTATCCTGATGCGTCGGCTCGTGTTATCGAGGTTAACGAGACTGCCGCCCGCCAGCACCCACATACGGCGGTGCCTGTCGCAGAAGAAGTCGCTCACCGTGTCCCTCACGCCATGCGACCTGAATATGCTGTCGAGAGGAACGATGTACCTTTCCGTCTTCAGGTCGAGGCATCTGCCCATGAACCAGCGCTTGAACCACAGGCGGTCGTGGTTGTCCTTATATACGGTATATGGGCTGTTGCAGTCGGACAGCCGCGTATGCAGGCTGTCGGAGGTGGGTATATGACGGAAGCGCGAACCGTCGTAGATGTCAACAAAGCAGTGGGAGGTTATGATTATGCGGCCGTCTTCCGCCTGCGTAAGGTGCTGCACATGACCGTTAGCCAGCCCTCCGGCCATATCGACCCGTGTGAACACAAGGCTGTCGAGCCTCCCGGTGGAGGCGAAGGAGAAGACGGCGGCAAGACACAACGCCGCGAACAGCGCCGCAATCCTCGGCACTGTACGTTCCCCGCAACGGCAAAATGACAACAAGCCATCTCCACTATCCGATGAGAATAGCGGAGATGGCTTGCTGTATGAGAAACTTTTTATTCCGATATTAGATAAGTGAAGCACCGGCCTTGAACTTAGCCACCTTCTTGGCAGCTATCTCAATAGTTTCCTTTGTTCTTGGGTTGATGCCCTGACGAGCCGGACGCTCCGTTACGGAGAATGTGCCGAAACCGATGAGAGCTACTGATTCGTCTGCTGCAAGAGCTTCCTTTATTGAGTCGAGCGTGGCCTCAAGAGCCTTCTTGCTATCTGCCTGAGAAAGACCGGCCTTCTCTGAGATCTTCTTTACCAAATCTGTCTTGTTCATTGTGTAATTGGTTTTTAATCGTTTATTAATAGTAGATTCTGCTGCAAAGTTAAAACTTTACTTTGATTAAACAAACTTTTTCATTAAATATTTTATGAAAAACCTTAAAAAAAATGGCATTTAACTCTATTTTAGCACTATGCGAACCGTTTTATCCCTCTTTTTTAGTACTTTTGCATCCGATTATATCAGTAACACACAAAAACTACAAAGACAACGGATTATGCGTAATATGCCGCCCATAACCAAGAACCTGCTCATCATCAACACCATCTGCTTTCTTGCGTTTCAGGTGTTGTCGGGCAGGGGAGTGAACCTCAACGACATCTTCGGCCTGCACTACATACAGGCCGAAGACTTCCGCATCTACCAGCTTGTGACGTATATGTTCATGCACGCAACGTTCATGCACCTGTTCTTCAATATGTTCGCGCTATGGATGTTCGGCGGCATCATAGAGAGGACCTTCGGCCAAAGGCGGTTCCTGCTGTTCTACTTCGTCTGCGGACTGGGCGCGGCCTTCTGTCAGGAACTGTCGCAGGCGGCGATGCTGTATTCGGTGATTGCGGAGCAGGGAGGCACGCTGGCGGATATGTTCAGCCTGTCGCAGGCTGACCGCCTGATGCTCAACAGCATGACCACCGTAGGAGCTTCGGGCAGCATCTACGGCATATTGCTCGCCTTCGGCGTCACATACCCCGAGGAGCGGATGTTCATCTTCCCGCTGCCGGTGCCCGTAAAGGCCAAATGGTTCGTGTGCGGATACGTTGTCATAGAGCTGTTCATGGCGCTGTCGCAGCGCGGCGACGGGGTGGCGCACGTGGCGCACCTCGGGGGAATGCTCTTCGGCTACACGCTGATAAAGGCCTGGCGGAAGAGGAGCAGCTCGTTCAACGGATGGGCCGGGTATGAGATAAAGGACAAGTCGCAGACCATTCTCGGACGCATACGCCGGTGGCTGCATCTGGACCGGGACAATGACGCCAACGAAGACCTGAACTACGGCAGGAGAAACTCGTCCGCAAAGAACAGCCGGGAATGGGACTATAACGCTAAAAACAAAAAGGAAGAGGACGAGATAGACAAGATACTCGACAAGATACGGCGCTCCGGCTACCAGTCGCTGACAGACGAGGAGAAACAGAAACTATTTGACAGAAAGTGAGAAAAATATTCCTTGCGATACATATTCCCGTCGCCTTGGGACTGCTGGTGACCGGCTACGCACCATACCTTGACCCGCGGACATACGGCATGACGGCCTTGGCAGGATATGCCTTCCCCGTTTTTCTCATACTGGCGGTGCTCTCGCTCGCCATGGCCACACTCACCTGCAAGAAGCACCTCATAATACCCGTGGCGGCACTGATAGCGGCGTACAAGCCCGTAACGCTGTACATACCCTTCCACAGCACGCAAGAGGTGCCGGAAGGGGCGATAACCGTGATGTCATACAACACGCATTCATGGGGCACAAGCGGCGACGGGACATACACCGCAGACGACGGACAGACCGTGATAAGATACATAGCCGACAGCAATGCGGACATAGTGTGCCTGCAAGAGAGCTACATAGGAGGGGCGGTGAAGCCTTACATCGACAGCATACTGAACGCCGCATACGGGCATCATGACACCGTAAAAGGGCCGAACGACTCGCAGGTGGTACTATACAGCCGCTTCCCCATCACGGGGAAACAAAGGATTGAGTATGAGTCGAAGGGTAACATCAGCGCTGCATTCTGGCTCGACATAAACGGAAAAGAGGTGATCGTGATAAACAACCACCTCGAAACGACGGGACTGTCGATAGAGGAACGCAACAAGTTCTCGGACATGATGCACGGAAAGAACGACACCATACACACCATATCAAAGACAATCTTCGGCAAACTGCTCGAGGCGACACGCATAAGGGTGCCGCAGGCGAAAGCCGTGGCGGCCTTCATCAGCGAACACCGCCACGACAACGGCGGAACGCCGATAATAGTATGCGGAGACTTCAACGACATACCGCACTCTTACGTATATAACACCATCGCGAAGAACCTTACCGACTGTTACCGCAACACCGCCACAGGGCCAGGCTATTCCTTCTCACACTACGGCATGAGGGTGCGCATCGACAACGTGTTATGCACCCCGGACATCACGCCCTACAACTTCAAGGTGGACCACTCCATAGCCATGTCCGACCATTATCCCATCATCGGACAGCTGTTGTTGCCGCAATAAGGGCGGACGGGCATTATACTTTCCACACAAACGCACAGTGATTCCCCGCCTTATTCCCGCCCTCCTTGTAGAGACGATGTGGTACATCGTCTCAGCACCGATATATGGTAATCAACGGAAAGGCAAACGGTATTGAGACGATGAGGTTCATCGTCTCTACAAATTCCATCCATATATCGGTTTTATATGCCATTCACAACAACGCAAAAGCCCTGAAAGGGCGACGCAACACAGTCCCTTTTGTTTTGGGACACCGCGCACGCTTGTAGAGACGATGTACCACATCGTCTCAGCACCGGTATATGGTAATCCCGGAAAGGCAAACGGTATTGAGACGATGAGGTTCATCGTCTCTACAAATTTCGCCCATATATCGGTTTTATATGCAATTCACAACAACGCAAAAGCCCTGAAAGGGCGACGCAACACAGTCCCTTTTGTTTTGGGACACCGCGCACGCTTGTAGAGACGATGTACCACATCGTCTCAGCATCGGTATATGGTAACCAACGGAAAGGTAAACGATATTGAGACGATGTGGTACATCGTCTCTACAAATTTCGCCCATATATCGGTTTTATATGCAATTCACAACAAATCAAAAGCCCTGAAAGGGCGACACAACACAGCACAGGGTGTAAGCCCTGTGTATTGGCATATTGCGCGATAAGACGTATCGGCACCCCAAAGCCGGCAGGCGAGGAGCACGCAGTGCGACGAGGGGTGAAGCAAGGAAATAAGCTCCGCACCAAGAAATATCCATATTTTTAACACTTCTTGACGGTGTTTTTCAAAAGTTATTTGTAACTTTGCACACGATACACATATTATCATAACGGCAGGAACACGCGTTCACTCCTGCAAGCCCGAGACGGCACAAACAGAACGCGAAAGTCAAACTAAACAAACCACCAAACAAGAAAAAGACATAGACAAACAGAAACGCACAGGAGGATTGAGCCAAAGGCGACACATCATCCGTCAAATGAAAAACCAAAGAGGCACGGCCTCTCATCATTAACCCGGCGTTTCCGTTCTTAAAAACTTGATGAACATATAAAAATATTGAGCTTTTAGCTCTTGTTCTCTTTTACATGAAACCGCCAAAATTTCAACGACTGAGAGCAAGCAGACTGGAAGTTCACGCTTATAAGGCGTGGACTGTTCTGTGCTTGTTAGTCGTGCAGGTTACTTGGCGGTACCTATGTAAAAGGCAAGCAAAGAATGGTGCACGCCTTTTATATATTTTTATCTTATGAGAAAACTTTTCTTAGCGTCATTCTTCGCTCTGCTATCCATCTGCACCTACGCCTACGACTTCGAGGTGGACGGCATATACTACAACATAACAGGTGACAACACCGTGGAGGTAACAAGTAACGACGGGCAATATGCAGGTGACATTATAATTCCTAATAAAGTAAGTTATGATTCCAAGGAGTACAGCGTGACAAGCATCGGAGAGAATGCCTTTTACAATTGCAGTAGCCTGACAGCGATAGACATACCCGCAAGCGTGAAAAGCATCGGAAACATTGCCTTCTTCAAATGCAGCGACCTGACATCGATAAACATACCGGAAAGCGTGGAAAGCATCGGGTACGGTGCCTTTGCCTGCTGCAGAGGCCTGACATCGATAGTAGTAGCAAGTGGGAACAGCGTGTATGACAGTCGCAATAACTGCAATGCCATTATAAAGACAAGCGACAACAGTTTGGTATCGGGATGCAAGAACACCGTCATTCCCTCAAATGTGACAAGCATTGAATCCGGTGCTTTTCAAGGCTGCAGAGGCCTGATTGCAATAGACATTCCAGGAAGCGTGAAAAGCATTGAAAACAGTGCTTTTGAAAGCTGCAGCAGCCTGATTGCAATAGACATACCAGGGAGCGTGAAAAGCATAGGAGAACATGCCTTTTATGTGTGCAGCAACCTGACATCAATAAACATACCGGAAGGTGTGGAAAGTATTGAAAGATCTACCTTTGATGGTTGCAGCAGCCTGACTACGATAGACATTCCTGCAAGCGTGAAAAGCATAGGAGTATATGCCTTTTCAAATTGCAGCAGCCTGACAGCGATAAACATACCGGAAAGCGTGACAAGCATCGGGTACGCTGCCTTTCTCGGCTGCAGCAGCCTGACAGCGATAAACATACCCGCAAGCGTGACAGTTATTGAAAGTTGGGCTTTTTATAATTGCGACTCTCTTGCCGACATTTACTGCTATGCTTCCACACCCGCCGGAACAGTCTCCGATACTTTCTCCCAAAACACATACAGCGGATGCACACTACACGTACCTTACGGAACAATGAATGCGTATAGAGCGGCTGCCAATTGGAAGAAATTTGTTAACATCGTGGAGTTTGACCCGACTGGCGTTGGGGCGGTATCAGCGGACGGGAAGTCAGCAGCGGAACAGCGGATATATAACCTCGGCGGAGTGCGAATGGCAGCACCGCAGCGCGGCCTGAACATCATCAACGGAAAGAAGGTGGCGTATTAAACAAGCAAGACTGTAACACCACAATATTATTATACGACAAATTCCAAGTCAGGGTTTCCACTGACTTGGAATTTTTGTATGTATAGACCCGCCGTATGGTCACTCATATAGTTTTGCAACACATTGACAACGCATTAAACCGCAATGTAGGGACACACCTTAGTGCGTCCGAATAACCATTGTTCACGTATTATTCTCATATCAAAAAAGGCTATGGTTACAAAGATAAACACCGCCCTTTTACCCATATATCACCGTTTCACCGCCGCACAATGTAGAGACGATGTACCACATCGTCTCAGTAACCACAACCGGACAACGACGCCCTTACTTCATCAGTCCTTGATTTAACTAACGGGCTACCTTTCCCACACAACAGCCCCGTAGGGGCGGCACAACAAAGCACAGGGTGTAAAGGTTTAGCTCGGCGTTAGCCAACCCTGCATATCTGGCATTGTGCGACAAAATGTATCGGCACACGAAGCTTCCCCACGGGCACGAAAAAAGGCGTC